>Ga0315915_1000857_pt1 | contig 34214 bp, 21 predicted proteins | sample MpolbnodulesMG_FD_207738 | JGI IMG/M metagenome (GOLD analysis project Ga0315915, IMG submission 207738) | Medicago polymorpha root nodule microbial communities from Los Angeles, California, United States - branched nodules | ecosystem: Host-associated > Plants > Roots > Nodule | place: USA...
CCTTAAACTTAATTAAATAAAAGAAACTACTTGTTTTTACAATTTCAGAGACCGACGAAAGACAAGTACACATCTAAACCGCTTATTTTATCTCAAACTGGCTCATATATTTTGCACAACAAGACATGAATCGGTGAATTAACTATGAAAAAAAAGGAACAACAAGTAATAATAAGCTAAATTAAAATAAGATAATAATAATAACAAGGCCGCAGACAACAACAAAGTAGTAGTATGAGTAGTTTGTACATGTAACAAATAAAGTGATAGATAATATAATAATAAAAGTTGTTACAAGAAAAATATAACAAAATAATAATAAAAATTATTACAAGAATAAGATAACCTAATAATAATAAGATTGTTACAAATATAATAACCTCATAATAATAAGATTGTTACAAAGATAATATAATCTAATTATAATAAAAGTTGTCACAAGGTTAATATTGAGATTTGAAATTAATTTGAGGATAATTATGACAATGCAATAAAATTTTAAAGAGATTTGCTCCCCTCCCCTTCTAAAAATTGAACAAAACACTTCAAATTAAAAATCTCTCCTCCCCTCCCCTCCAAAACTCTCGAACCAAACAGACCTTTAGATTTCGAAAATTGCTTTTCTGACATTGATAACTTCACAATGACACAAAAAAATTACCCAAAAGTCCACAACAGTAGTTAACTACCGTTGGGCTAACCGGCAGCAGTTAACTGCTGCTGGTGCCAGCGGTAGTTAAATGTTGTTGTGTTCGTAACATAAGAACACACAGAACCCAGCTTCCAGCCACTCTATCATCACCATCTCTCTCTAAAAATTCAAAATTTTCACTCTCTCTCTAAAAAAAACTCTACCAAATCATCTAAATTTTTTCCACTAAATCACAAGTAAGTTATCACTTATGCTATTGTCATAAATTTTAGTTAGTATATATGTTTATAATTTTAGTTGTAGTTTAATTTTTAAATTTTGAATATTTTTTTTAATATAGTTATGCTGTAGATCTGAAATGCTATTAACAAATATTGTGAATACTTTCCTTCAAAAAAAAAATATTATGAATACTTGTTATAATGGAGTTATATTGCTTAATTTTTTTTTTTTTAATTTTATAAATTTTTTAGGGTTTATTTAGGATTTTTAGGGTTTATGTAAAATTTTCACTACAAGTGTTTGAGGAAATGTTTGAATGAGTTTTTCATTGATTTTTTTAAATTTCTTATTGTGTAGATTTGAAACAATGGCCGGGTGGATCGACGTTCATGCACAATTCAACGGCGGAGAACCTCAGAAGTTGAAAGTTCAGTGCCTTGGTGTAACGTTAAGAGGTCTCAAAGATGAACTTAATGAATTCAACCAAGGAGTCAACCCCAGAGACACAAGGAGGGTGAAATATGTTCGGTATAAACGTCCAACGCTCGACGAGGGGAGAATATCGTTCACTTGGGTGGAATTAACGAACGACGAAAACGTGAAGATCGTGTTTTGGGAGCACAACATGTTCTAGTGGATCGATATGCGGGTAACTTTGCTGAGATTAACTGAAGATATCATTAACAGTCTGATTCCGCCAGAAGATCGTGATTAGGTAGGGAATGCACCTTCCAACTACAACAATTATCTTCCTCTGGATGGGGTAATTCAAACTTGTTAAACGGCAGGACTCTAACATTCGACCGACATTTCTATTGTTCCATTCAAAAGATTAAATTCTTGTTAGGCTTGTTTAAATGAAGGTATTGAAGTGTCAAGGAATGAACCTCATTCTTTTGACACTTGAATATCGTCATTTAAACCAAGTCTAACAAGAATTTAATCTTTTGAATGGAACAGTAGAAATGTCGGTCGAATGTTGGAGTCCTGCTGCTTAGCAAGTTTGAATTTTCCCCATTCAGAGGTAACATAATTGTTGTAGTTGGAAGGTACATTCCCGAATGTAATGTAATGACTCGTCTATATAAGTTAGGAACATGTATTATTGAGAATCAACTATATAAGTTATGATATCAAATTCCTTCGTATAAGATTTAATCAGTCTTTATTAGAATACACAATTTTTATTTGACTTCACATTAGATTTAATCATTCTTTATTCGAATACGCGAATTTCAAGCAAAATTATACGAATACAATGACAGTTAACTACCGCTGGCACCAGCGGCAGTTAACTGCTGCCGGTTAGCCCAACGATAGTTAACTACCGCTGGGGACTTTTGGGTAATTTTCTTGTGTCATTGTGAAGTAACCAATGTCAGAAAAACAATTTTCTTAGATTTCACAGGGCACATAAGTATAACAATTTGGGGTTGTGACATCAAGTATTTCTCAATATTAATTTTTTTAGTACGTTTAAAAGCCACACATTGTTTGAGAATCGAGATCAAGATAAATTTATAAACAACATTCACACTTCTCTGCCTAACGAGACACATTTTATAAATGATAAAATTATGAATGTCTTACATCTGAAGTGAACAATACCTTGAAAAATGGTGTGACAAACTTAAGGTCGGAACATTGGTGTTGTATGTGGGAACAAGGTCTAAGCCACGCACCATGGTTGATCGACCCTTTACCCCATTAGCCTCGACTTTGGCGCTATTGTTCCAATACATCTAAACCTCCAACATTGTTTGAGAATCGAGGTCAAGAGGAGTTAATAAGCAACATCCTAATTCTTCAACCCAATGAGACATTTTTTATAGAACATAAAATCGTAAAGGACTTAAACCTAAAGCCGACAACACTTAAGAAGGTGGTGTGACAAACTTGAAGATGGAACAATACTTGATAGAAATTTTGCTTCTTTTTAATAAATATATATTTTCTTAAAATGTAATCTTCCTGCACAAAGCTAAAGAGCTAAAGTTTCCTTAACGGGCAATGCTTGTGAAGAATGATGTGAATGAAATAGAAGAGCAATGGGTCACATAATGATACTCCCCCCTTCTCTTCCCATCGTTTTCCAAATCTACAAAAAGCACTTTCATTTGCATTCCCTTCACCTCAACTCACCTATCAAACCCACACACCACACCTTGTAACAAAACATTCCATCTCTCAAAACAATAATTAAAGTAACATCTGTCCACAAACATAAACTAGAAGCTACTTTCTCATTGTTCCTCCATTCACTTTTTTATTCTTATAAATATCAAATTATCAAATAGAAGTGAAGGCAACAAAAACACACCATTGTTGGGTTGAGAAAAATAGCTGAATCAATTATTCAGCTATTCAAGAGTTTTGATGATGGAGAGTTTAACAATACAAAAAGAGTTTCACATGCTGGGGTTGATTTTATTATTGTGTTTGTGGGTTTGTGGTGTTACTGGTTCAGTAAGTTATGATCACAAAGCCCTTGTGATTGATGGACAAAGAAGAATTTTGATATCTGGCTCAATCCACTATCCAAGAAGCACACCCGAGGTACACTCATTCCACTCCACTACCTCAATCCAACATGTGTACAACATTAGTTTTTGTTTTTTTCTTTGTTTTCCAAATTATTGCTTTCCTTTCTCTTTTATTTATTCATTTTACAGATAGATCCATGCATGAACCAAAATTATGTATGTTTGTTGTTATTTGGTAACAAAATTAAACTATCTCATTTATTTTACTTAATCGTGGTCCCCCTTTCACCATTTTGTGAGTTTGGTCATCTTATTTTAAAATCTAAAATTTTTGGTCCCACCATAATATTTTTGAACCAAAAAGTTACTAATGTAATATGTTTTAAATGACGTGATACATGATTTGATGATAAGAAAAGATCAACATCAATAAAATTGTAAGAAAACTTCCCTTTAAAAATTTCATTTAAAATAAGGAGATTATTGACTAAATGAGATGTCCGAAGTTCAAACCCCAACCCTTGCATATATTATGCAGTGGACACCTTTCTTTATTTTCTATTATAAGAAAATAAATATTATCTTCTTGTCTTATGTATTTTGTTATCTATATATATTTTTTATTATAATTTGTATTGTAGTAAACTAGGAAAAAATTTGCCATTATTTTTGTTATACATTAATTAGCAACGGGCACCAACGTTAGTATCTTTTTATATAAAAGCATAGATATTTGAAAAAATTGTAAATAAAAAGTTTAGATAAAAGGTAAAACTAAAAACAAAAGGCACACAATTTTTTTTTTGTCTATTTTTTATATATAGTATAAATACTTATTTATGGTTGTATATATTTTATACAATTTAATAATGTTTATATAAAATGTATATTAACATATAGTAGTATAGTACCTTAATTTTTTTGAGAAAAAAAACTGTATCCCATAACTGTATCTATACAACATAGATTTTTCTTATGCAATGTCTTGAATTTGAGTCTTGTCTACATAAGTTTTCCCGGTAAAAATTCATCAAATATGTTTCTTAATGCAGATGTGGCCAGACTTATTTCAAAAGGCCAAAGATGGAGGCCTTGATGTTATTCAAACCTATGTATTTTGGAATGGACACGAGCCTTCTCCTGGAAATGTAATGAAGATATTTATTTCTATGAATAGTTCTTCAATTCAATTTCTATATATACCCTTTAGTTGTTTTTTTATGAATTTTTCACTCATTCAAGTTTCATATAATGTTGAAAAATTTCAGTATTACTTCGAAGATAGATTTGACTTGGTAAAGTTCGTCAAGCTAGCACAACAAGCTGGTCTTTATGTTCACTTGCGTATTGGTCCCTACGTTTGTGCTGAATGGAATTATGGGTAATGATTTTAATGATGTCATTCATGAGAAGATTAAGATTAATACAAAAATAAAATAAAATAAAATAGTAATCTAAAATGAATTAATTATTTATGTGCAGAGGATTTCCTGTTTGGCTCAAGTATGTTCCGGGGATGGCTTTCAGAACAGACAACGAGCCTTTTAAGGTTGGAGTTTCAATTTTGAGCTTCATTATTCTAATGATTTATTTTTGTATAGTTGATTATTTTCTTTATTAATTAATTATTGATTAATCCAAGTTTTTGGCATGATGTATATATGTTAGGCTGCTATGCAAAAATTCACCACCAAAATTGTGACCATGATGAAAGCAGAGAGTTTGTTTCAAACTCAGGGTGGTCCAATAATCATGTCTCAGGTAAATAAAGAAATTATATTTAAATATGTTGTCTTATTTTGGGTAACATTTTTTTATTATATAGTTTATGTTGCAGCCAATTACAATAATAAGTGATGCTTAATTTAATCTAATATTGAAAATGGATATCCATTTGAATTGATAGATTGAGAATGAGTATGGACCTGTGGAATGGGAAATTGGTGCTCCAGGAAAGGCTTACACAAAATGGGCTGCCCAAATGGCGGTAGGTCTAGATACTGGTGTACCTTGGGACATGTGCAAGCAAGAAGATGCCCCTGATCCCGTTGTAAGTTTACATTAGCAGTGTCGATGTCTTCGTGTCTGTGTCGTGTCAGGTATATTTGTCGGAGTCATTGCTTTATTGATGATGTTGTTTAGTGTTAGAGAAGAGGTACAAATTTGAAGGATAAAGGATAAAAAAACTAATATTAATTTATTCTTACTTTCATCTTTCTCTGTTTGATATATATTTACTGAACTACATTGTAGATTGACACTTGCAATGGATATTACTGTGAAAACTTCACTCCCAACGAGAACTTTAAACCCAAAATGTGGACTGAGAATTGGTCTGGCTGGTAAGTCATACTCATTCAAATGCTACCATTAATTTAAAGCTATAAATATTTCATTTGGGATCATATGTTTAATTTTTATGTTACCTATTCTATAGGTACACTGATTTCGGTGGTGCTATATCTCATAGACCAACTGAAGACTTGGCATACTCAGTTGCTAGATTCATACAAAATCGTGGCTCCTTTGTTAACTACTATATGGTATATGAATATGATGGCTTAATTACATTTGATTAATCACTATACAATTATATGATCTCGAAACTTTGATTTTAGTCTCATATCTTATATTTGATCGTAGTACCATGGAGGAACTAATTTTGGTCGAACATCTAGTGGCCTTTTTATTGCCACAAGCTATGATTATGATGCTCCTATTGATGAATATGGTATGCAATAAGGTTTAAATTGTTTCATGGTTTGAATTATAACAAACAATTAGAAATATTTTAACGCATTTCAACATATTAGGACTTCCAAATGAACCAAAATGGAGCCATTTGAAAAATTTACATAAAGCAATAAAACAATGTGAGCCAGCTTTGATTTCTGTGGATCCTACAGTCACATTGCTTGGAAATAAAAACCTTGAGGTAAAGTCTATGACCTGGTTCATGATAAGATTAAGGTCCAAAATTGTTACTTTATTGAAGATTAGTTTGATTTTTTTTGTTAATGTAATCGTAGGCACATGTGTACTACGTAAGTACCAGTGTCTGTGCTGCATTCCTTGCAAACTATGACACAAAATCTGCGGCAACGGTTACATTTGGAAATGGCAAATATGATCTACCACCTTGGTCTGTCAGCATTCTTCCTGATTGCAAAACTGTAGTTTTCAACACGGCAATGGTAACACAAGATAATTGAATATGTTAAATAAGTTTTGTATTTACCATGTTAGAAGTTTTTTGAACTGTGAACATTTATAAAATTTTACCAATGTCATGCAGGTTAATGGACATAGCTTCCATAAAAGGATGACTCCCGTGGAGACTACATTTGATTGGCAGTCATACAGCGAAGAGCCTGCCTACTCCAGTGACGACGATTCCATCATAGCAAATGCACTTTGGGAGCAAATCAATGTTACTCGCGATTCTTCAGATTATCTGTGGTATTTGACAGAGTAAGAATTTTTTTAACTTTCCTAACTTCTTAAACACATTAACAATTTGGAATTTTAATTATCGAGTCTTGATACTAACTCTATTATTTATCCATTTTCAGTGTCAACATTAGTCCTAATGAAAGTTTTATAAAGAGTGGTCAATCTCCTACTCTTACCATAAATTCAGCAGGTCATGTTCTACATGTTTTTGTTAATGGTCAACTTTCAGGTCAGTATGCCTTTTCTTCTTACAAATTCCTTCATGATACATTCCAATTATATATTCTAAATTAAAATAAAGTTAAATATGAATGTAGGAACTGTGTATGGAGGATTGGATAATCCTAAATTAACATTTAGTGAAAGTGTGAACCTAAAGGTCGGCAATAACAAGATTTCTTTACTTAGTGTTGCTGTGGGTCTTCCGGTTAGTATTCTCTTTTTTGACGCACATCCCTTTTCGTTGCTCTGGTCGCACATTTTAGGCGACATTTTTCAAATTTATGATAAGTATTATATTAATCCTTTTCTACTTTCAAATTAATACCAGAATGTTGGCCTGCACTTTGAAACATGGAATGTTGGGGTGTTAGGCCCAGTAACATTGAAGGGTCTAAATGAGGGGACAAGAGACTTGTCGTGGCAGAAATGGTCTTACAAGGTTTGATATATCGTATATTCATTTATAGAGACTAAAAACATATTTAAGTTAAACTTTTATTATTATGTACATTGTTGAGACAAATTTTATGTTGTTGGATAGGTTGGACTAAAGGGTGAATCATTGAGCCTTCATACCATAACTGGAAGTTCCTCCATTGATTGGACACAAGGATCATCATTGGCTAAAAACCAACCTTTGACATGGTACAAGGTAAGAATATTTGTACTAAAAATGCTACAACTTTGTCGATGTTACATATGACCATCTGCATTTTCATGAAATCTGAGTCATTTTTGTTAGACAACCTTTGATGCGCCGAGTGGCAACGATCCAGTGGCGCTAGATATGAGTAGCATGGGAAAGGGTGAAATATGGGTAAACGATCAAAGCATTGGTCGTCATTGGCCTGCATATATAGCACATGGCAATTGTGATGAATGTAATTATGCTGGAACTTTTACTAATCCAAAATGCAGAACAAATTGTGGAGAACCAACACAGAAATGGTAAGATTTTATATAACTTGGTACTTTACAAGAATGATGTAAGTAATTGGAGATTATGAGAGTAATTTTTTTTTTAATCTTTGGATAGGTATCATATTCCTCGGTCATGGTTGAGTCCAAGTGGAAATGTCTTGGTTGTTCTAGAAGAATGGGGAGGTGACCCTACTGGAATTTCATTGGTGAAAAGAACATAAAGTTTGATTATTTGATTCTACCAAATTAATATGGTTTAAATTTTATTATTATATTCGTGTGTAAAGTGTTTCATATTTAACATCGATGCTCCATCTTTTTCTGGTAGTTCAAGTTTGCACCAAAAGATTGGATGCAGAAATGTTGTATAATTTATACTACTACTTTACAAAGCCAAACTATTTTGGTGAATATTGTTCCATGAATTATAGAGCTTGTAACCGAGAAGATTGAGCAATATTGCTCCATTTTGCCATAAATAAATTTGTTTCTCTTTACATTGGAATCATGTAAAGAACAAATTGAGAGGGATGAAAGTTGCTTGCAAATGGCCTTTGAAAAATTTGTCTCATTACATCGCAATCAACAAATCTTGCAAATGGCCTTTGAAAAATTTGTCTCATTACATTGCATCAATGAACACATAATTGCAAAAGGTCACAAAAACAATTGAGTAATCATAATCGATAATGCAAGAAAAAATGGAAGAAACTTCAAAGGGAGAAAGAGAGGAAAACACGAGAGATTGTTAACGAAGTTCACATTGTTCTACAGGTGGCATTTACCCTCGTAAAGATTACTTTTTTCCCATCATGGAAAAGTTGTTTTTTAACCATTTGATTAAATGTAGAACACAATCTTATTATGCTCTTCTAACACTGGATTTTTTTCTCACTTTCTTCTCCAACCACTCTCCCACGTCTCTTTTACCCACTATCTTCATTATCCCCTTTCCATTTCATCACGTTGTTTTTCTTCAAATATTTTCTTATTAATTATGGCAATAAAATGGTACAAATTACATTTATAAAATGATACAAAAGTAGTTTGCTTCTATTATCCAATTTCTGCATTCCGTAGTACTAAGAGGGGTGTATTGGATTAGGATTTTAAAGGACAATTTTTGCTTAAAAAAGTCTCAAAGATTTTAAAAGATTTTGTAGGATTTTAATGACTTTCATGATTTTAAAAGACTATCAGGATTTTCAATTTGGATTTCAATGGATTTACATCATAAGATTTTAAAGGATTTTATGGATTTATAAGATTTCCAAAGATTTTATGAATTTTAAGGACTCATTGAAAAGAAATGATTACAACACACTCTCTATCATAATATTTTCAATACATACTCTTATTTTTTATTTTATTTTTATGAGAGATAGAGAGAGGAGAGGGAGAGGTAGAAGAGAGAGAGAGAGGGAGAGAGAGAAGGGAGAAAAGAGAGGGAGAGACGAAGAGAGAAGGGAGAGAGGATGAAGAAAAGAGATGAGAGAGAGAAGGGAGAAGAGAGAAGGAAGAAAGGATAAGAAAGAGATAGTTAACTTTTAAAGAAAAACAATCCCAAGAAATCTTATGTCTTCATGAAAGATTTTTTCTTGTTAAAATTTCACTAGAAAATCCCACAAAATCCATCAAAATCTAATTTATTAAACAATCCTTTGAAATTTGAATGATTTTGAATACCATGAGACTTTTTTTAAGTGATGAAAAGTCTTGATTGAATATCTAAAGACTTTTTTAAAATGACAAAGAATCTTGATTGAATACCACAAGACTTTTTCATAATTAAAAAGTCTTTTAAAATCCCTTAGAATCCTAATCCAATACATCCCCCTAATTATCTCGCTGTCAAAATAAAAATTGGTGCTATCTTAAACTCTTGGTCTAAACATGTTAACATCCCAAGTCATTAACAAGAGTTATGTAATGGCTTGTAAGAAACCCAAATGAAAGATCTTAGTGTTTCAGTTTTTGTGGGTTTTGTTTTGTCCTAAAACTAGAAAAAGGGTTTTCTTATATGATGGATGTAGTAATAACTCCATTGAAATCAAGATAAAAAATCAGATCTGAAAAGAGGTTGATATAAATCTAGAAGAGTCTTGCCATTATTAACAAGACAATCATTATTATTGAGGGGTTGAAAATTGTTGTGTTGATAAAATAAAATGTGCAAAACTGCAACATGTGGGAGAGAGAATGGTTGAGGAAGAAAGTGAGAAAAAAATATAGTGTTAGAGGAACATTATAAGATTGTGTTATTCATTTAATCAAATGGTTAAAAACAACTTTCCCATGGTGGGAAAAAAGTAGCCTTTCCCATACTAAACCCCACCTGCTCTACATCTCCAGGACAAAACCCGACTATAAAATCACTATGAATATGAGAGTTACAACTTAAATTTCAAGTATGATTCAACAATGAATCATCAAGGTTATCCCACGACCGTTTTCCTTATTCTTTACTTATCCAATGCTTTTATCTCAAGTAAAAAATGTTATCACGATTGTTACTCCTACGGCTTTATACTTATAGCCACTATTCTTTGAGTATGGCTAAAAAAAAAACTAATTATTGTGTTGGCTTAAGCTGCAAGCAACCGAGGGAAAAGGTAATGCCAAGAGGTTAGTACCACAAATCAACAATAAAGATTTTTAGGAAGAAGATAGTTGATCAAAATTCAAGGATTCGATCTTAGAGTAAGATTGATTTACTTTAATTGGTTTTGGATTTCACAAGTTCTTTTTATGACGAAAAATGGGGTTACCCCCAAGGAAAACAAGCAAAGAGAGTTAGACAACTTTAACTTGTGAAAGTCTTTTTTGTTCTCTACTTTTATGAAGTAAGATGGTTGTTTAATAGGTCTATCAGAGTTGGTCATAACATAATTTTCGATAAACATTTTTTTATCTTAAAAAGCCGATTAGATCTTAACTTCCGATACTTATTTTTGCAAATTTTTGAGCAATTCAAGGAGTCTATTGAGCGATCATCTTAAAGTAATAATCTGAATATCATTGTAAAATTGTAAAAATAAAAAAAACGTTGTTAAGTAAATAAATAAATGGACTAGTGGCATATAAGCAGGTTGATTAAAAACAAATTTTTTTTTCCATTATCCATTAATCTACGTTGAACTTATCATTTACTTGGGTTAAATATTTATTATTTACGTTCTTTATTTTTTTTAAAAGGACTTTTGAATTTGAAATGTAATTTCAGTTTAATTTCATGTGTTTCTCTTAAATAATAAAATACAGTATCGCATCGTTATATACCGTTAGCTTCTTTACCAAACAAGAAGCTCTCGTAGCTCAGTTGGTTAGAGCACCCGTTTAGTAAGCGGGAGGTCTTGAGTTCAACTCTCAACGAGAGCAAATTTCCTTTTAATTTTTTGTGCTTTCTAAATGCGAAAAGGGTTTACATAAACCCTTCCTTCTTCTTCTTCTTCTTCTTCATTTTTGCTTTCATCAAAGAAACAACAATGTCTTCCAAAGGACCTGGCCTCTTCTCCGATATCGGTAAAAAATCCAGAGGTAGTAACATTCACTCTCTCACTTTTCTCATACTTTTATTTTTCTTTATTTATCTTTCCGATTCCGATTTGGTTTTCCGATCTCGATTCCGTCTCAGATATTTTAACAAAAGATTACAACTCCGATCAAAAACTCACCATATCCTCCTCCACCAACTCCGGTCTTGTAAGTAATTACTTTTCAACAATTTCAATTACGCCAAGTTTAGTTGCAATTGTAAATTTATTATTATTGATAATTTTTCAGGATTTGAACTCAACATTATTGAAGAGTAGAGGACTCTCTTCTGGTGATGTTGTTGCTCAATTTAAGCATGATAACAAAACTCTTCATTTCAAAGTTGACACTGATTCAACTGTAAGCTCTCTCTAACTTGAACTTTAATCACATGTTTCAGCTTCGTGTCGGTTCTATGGAGATTAACAACTTATAGCATAAGCGCTTATTGATAAACTATTTCTATAGCAATAGACAACAACATGAAGTTAAATTGTTTTCGTTTAAGCTATATTGTAGAATTGGAGAACTTATGAAATTAAGCTGAAAACAGGTTATAATGATGTTATAAGTTGTTTTCATAAGTTTTTCCGTGCTGTCTCACAAAACTTATGTCATTAGATAAGTTCAAATAAGTCAATCCAAATAGGCTTTTAGCTAATTTTGAATTCGGTTATATATTTTTTATTTGCATGGCTGTGTTGTAATCCATGTATGTTCTTCAGGTGTTGACAACGTTTAGTGCAACAGATTTCGTGCCTTCTGCAAAAGTTCTTGCTTCTATTCGATTACCTGACTACAAATCCGGCAAGGTATTGAGGATTGTTTGGTATATGAAGATTGGATTTGGACCAAAAATGTAGGATTTTAGACTTTTGAAGTTTTGATGATTTGTGTATTTTGTTTTATGTAGATTGAGGTTCAGTATCTTCATGATCATGCTGGTTTTACTGCTGCTGTTGATTTAAATCGAAAGCCTGCTGTTGATTTTTCCGCGACAATTGGTACTCCTGGTATTGCATTTGGAGCGGAAACCAGCTACTCCACACGTGTCGGCAACTTTACAAAATATAATGCTGGATTGTGCTTGAAGATGCCAAGTTCCAGTGCTTCAGTAATTTTGTAAGTAACCGAGGTATTTTTAATCATTGAATGTGTGAATATTGAATCCAGATTCATATTGTGAATCGGAAATCCTTTTTTTAGAGTTGTGAATTGAATCTTATTATCGATTGTAAGATACATAATCAATAAGAGTATGACATTTTTATGTAAAAACGACATGACATAAGCAAAAAACATAAGCTGATATATACAAATTTCAAAATTCAAGTTCTAAATCAAAATGACATGAAGTTTATGCAAAACACTGCACAATACACTGCAAGAAGGAGGAATATAAAGCACATTGTAGGAGACAGTAGGGACTGAAAGCGCAGTGTGCGAGGGCTCTTCAGTGGTGATTTTGACTTGGGTTATTTGGATGATAAATTACACAGAATCTATACAAAGTTAAATATCTATAGATACAATAGTTATTAACTTTATTTTTTTACGGGGATGGGATGTTCTTTCTCTAGCAATTTTGATGTATTTGCATAAGTGATTTTAACACATCTCCGACTTTGAAGGACTTATCCAATAGCTGTTACTTGTGTTGGTTGCATTAAGATACACCAAGCCCTGCAAATTTATGGGGCCTTAATTATCGTACAATGTCAATATTGTAAATTTATGTTTTAGTTGCTTTTCATTTTTGCAGAGCTGACAAGGGAGACTCCATGAAGGTAGCATACTTGCGAGACCTAGAAAAGTTGAATGGGGGAGCTGTTGTGGGAGAAATAAGCAGAAAGTTCTCTACAAATGAGAACACATTGACAGTTGGATGTTCTTGTGTGGTTGATCCTCAAACAACTGTGAAGGCAAAGCTGAACAACCATGGCAATCTTGAGGCCGTATTGCAACATGATCTTACACATAGGTCATTCTTGACAATCTCTGGTGCCTTCGAAACAAAGGCATTGGAAAATAGTCCCAAGTTTGGTTTCTCACTTTTGCTCAAGCCTTAGAGGGACTTATATACGGACAATATGCTAAGTTACACTGTCACATGTTCCTTCAATTAAGTTGAATGTGATGAAGAAAGTTTACGAGATTGATATCAATTGTCGGTTTCATGGTTATTTTGTCCCTTTTTTCTTCGAATGATTGATTGGTTGGGTATCTGAAGATTAGAAATCCATTGTCACTGTGTATGATTTATAAACGATTGATAATATCCTAATTGAAAACTAATTGGTGGAAGAAATTTAAGCAATTATTAATTTCGAACTTCCAAGTATTCTGTGTAACTTATGAATTGTGTTCAGCTGCATTTATACATTTCCAGCTGTTGTTTCCTTCATGCATAATTTGACTGGATATATTTTGAAGGTAGCTGTTGTAACAACACCAATGAAAATCTCAGGAACAAAACATTTCTTCAGATTCTTTTAAAGAAATAGCAGCAGTCAACCATGCTCGTTTTGTCTTCATTTCCCTTCCACAAAAGTATTGTCCTGCAAGCTTTTCCTAGAGAACTGTGCAGATTTAAGTTGTGTGAATATATAGTCCTTATCAAATTGCGGCCACATTAGAAACTAGATTCAGCTATTATAGTTTGGGAGATTTGATACGTCTTCATTCACAATCGGATTTTATCTCTGCAGAATTATATTACTGATGTCTACGGGAATACATTATATTTTGTTTGCAAACAAACATTTTAATTCCATTGCCATGTTGGGATTAAGCACATAAGTTTTTTTGTTCTTGTTATGTTAGTATCAATCATCTGAGCATAAATCGAATCTGGTCTAATTTGGAGATGAAGTAATAAATTAATTGATTATTAGCCCAAGCAGGTTAGGATATAAAAAAACGCTAGAAGGAGGGGTTGAACCTCCGACCTTGTGGTTAACAGCCACACGCTCTAACCAACTGAGCTATTCCAGCTTCTCATACAAAGGTATTATGGGAAATTGTTAGATAGTCAATACAGGGATTTATCTAGTTTGTTAAAAAAAATGTCTCACGTGAGAGGATTAGTTACTAGCCTTTAGATGTATGCGATTATTTTATTTTATTAGTTCTTGATCTTTTTAAACGCTTATTAAAATAAATCTAACAAGTAATTTTTCACTCAATATTCACATATGAGGTCATATTAACCCAAAAACATTTAGATGAGACGACACAATTTCTTCTAATTTAATCAAGATTTTGAGTTTGAATACAGTCTTGGGTATGCATCAACGTTACAACTTTATAGGATAGTTTACCGCTCATTTGAGTCTCACAAGACTCAAAATTAGTCTTCAAACTTGTACGCATTTACAACAAAAAAAATATGATATCATATTAACAATTTTGCTGATATTTATAATGTTTAGAACGAAAGTAGTGAACTTTTATTAACATAAAATATTGGACAGTTCAAACAAAAAAGTAAAATCAAATAAAAGCTATAGTTTTTGAATTTCTCAATACAACAAAAAAATTATATATGTTTGCTGGTTATAATGATAGAATCGTGATAGCTCATATCAAACTCAAAGCAGACAATATCATAGAAAAATTGTGTAAGGGATTTAGAGGGTTGAAATATTTTGAGTGTGAAACGTTTTTTTTTTTATTGAAATAATTTGAGTGTGAAACGTTAACTTCAATATATATGGGTTAAACGTTGGTTGGACGAACAAATTAATGCCAAGAAAATATATTTTCGTTAGATCTACTCTAACGCAATTACGGTCTGGTCAACAAACTAGAACAAGTGAACAACCATAGACTTTCTAAGTTTCGTATTTTTATGGTTTAGTTTAACGTTTTTTTTTTTTTTTTACCGAGGTTTAAACCTGGACCTTGCATATATTATACATTATCCTTAATTGAGTTAAGTTCACGAGGACGGTTTAATTTAACGTTTTGTCAAATGGAAAAAGGTTTAGTTAAATGTAAATTTAAAATTAACATTATTAATATATTTATATACCAATATATCACATATGAAAATTAACAATAAATTATGTAAATAAATATTTGTGAATCTTTTTTAAAGGATATTTGTGAATCTATTCATTCAAATAAATAAAGATGTAGGTGACTAATTTTATTTTTTTTTCATTTATGAAAAATTGGAGTTAGTACCTCATATATCACATATGACGAAACTGAGTCAACATTTTACTAATTGAAAAATCTTACATCACATCATATGGTTTTGATCTTTATTTATATATAAATCAATTACATGTGTTTGGGATTTGACTGAAAACAGAAATATATTGGACCGACTTCAATTAGAAGGTAAGCCAGATCGCTCGATTGACACTGCAACTAATTTCTCCCAAAATTGAAGATAATTATATATAAACAAATGTTTTTAACTTTTGCACAACAGAAAAGTTTTAACTTTTAATTATCAAAGAAAAAGCTCATACGTAGCTTTCAACTCATTTGAAAAGGTCAAGTGTTCTAGAAAATAGAAATGTATATATTCTCAGACTTTAGAAGCTGTAGTTCAACGACAAAGTGTTTTTTTTTTAGCAACAAAGTATTATCATAGTGGATTGGTTTTACTTGTTGCAATTTTAAAGACTAGTTTTTGAGTTGGACATGATCATAATACGTGACAAAATCCTATTCAAGAAATTCAACATTACTACATTTTCTCCTTTAAAAAACGTTACTACATTTCCATGGTTACATTTGAATTTAGCACCGGTAGTTAATTTAAAAGAGATCGATTATCATCTTGCAAGAGTATTTGTTTCATTTTTCTATGGGCCTTGCTGGGCTCTCCCATCACTTTTCCTTTATATTAAGAAAATTATAGATAATAGTTGGGTGATACTGTGGTTACTAATATTTGTGACGTTGATCAACCATAATATCACAAGTGGCTTTCTTCTTTCTCTCTTATAAGCATGTTTTGTTTTTTTTACATTTATGACATTGTAGTTGGTCAATGTCACCAATATTAGCAACTATAATGTCACCCAAATGCTATCCTAATGTCAGCTAAGTGCTACCTGAAAATTATACCCAAAATTAACCCAGTCAACACGTTATTAATCATTTAAATCATCGTGATGTTGTTGATTGCAGCTCAAATGCAAGCCACACGTCTTTTGTCGGTATCAATAGGGACATTCCAATGCATTTATTTTCTATGACGGTTTCCATTCTTTTGTTTTTCCTTTCACACGTAGCTGTGTTGCAAGGTACAAATTTAACTAGTAATTGAAAATGTAAGAGAAGAATCAAATGTTTCATTATCCCAAACCTAACATACACACCCTCCGGTTTCAAATGTAAGAAACAAAAAAATAATGTATATATATTAAAAAAGTGGATTGACTACATTTAAGTTATTATAGAAAGTGATATTTTTTCAATTTTACCCTTGTCTTGGAGTAGTAAAGATATTAATGATGAAGTGAATTTAATGAGAGTAAACTTGGAATTGTGGCATTTAATAGGTTCATTTTACTATACTTTTTCTTATATTTGAAACCACCAATTTTATTTTTTTGTTTCTTACATTTGAAACCGGAGGGAGTAGTATCTTTTACTCATAGGTATGTTATACCTGTCTTTCATCATAACTAATCACTAATTATTATTATAATAGTATTTGTGATGATTTTCTGTGTCATAGTTAACCAAAACTGTTGATTCAAAGAATAATTTGACTATTGGATCACTTTCTCACAAGATTACAAGTTTCATAAATTTACAATGTCTTACAGTTAGTTCAACCGTTAAATCAATCAGAACAAGAAATATGCAAAAGAAAAACTTTGAACTAAAGTATGGTGAAATCATATACTACTTAGTAATTTCATTTGTCAGTAGGCATATGCAAAATTTAATCTCTGTTATAGCATTACATATGCAAAGATTTCCAACTGCTATATGTTTGGTTTCACTTCTAAAAACACTCAACTGGCGTTCAAACGCCTATAGACCATGATTTAGAAGAAGCTGCAAACTATAGCTTTGATCATGACACGCGTTGAACACACACCCGCAGCAAAAATAAACAAGCATTGCAATCTACACAGTAGTATCCCGCTTGAATACTGTTATTCTCCACAAAATAAAAGACGGTAACAAAAAAATGCAATCAATTTAAAACCTTAAACACAATCACACATGAATGAAATCAGAAATCATCTCCCAACAAACAATTCCCTTGGACAAAATTCAATACCAAAATCTGTCACAAAAACAAATAAAAAGCAAATTACATAAAAACTGAATCTGGATCATCATGTCCTAATACAATCCCAACCCTTACATACATTACAAGAACCATAAAACAGAAAAACTCAAAAATTCACTCTTTCATTCAGTCTTCAAACTTCAGCATACAACTTGGGAACAAAAGAGAACCACTTAAAACCACAGCTACATTTAAAAGGCAAAGAAGGACACCTAGGAAGCCAATGCCAAGTCCTTCTTGAAACCAAATAATACAAAATCTCTGGCCAAGTATAACAGCAAATACAAATCATTCCTTCATGCCAAAAACAATAAACATGTTCATAGTTATGATAACAAACAGACACAAATTTCCTACACATAAGATCAGGTAAACTTTGAATCTCAACCCAATTTCCTTCTTCATTCATTTCCCACAATTTAATACTCCTTGAAATTCCATTGCTCCCAACCCCACCAATCAAAAACAGTTTTTTACCTTCTCCACCAACATCATCATTCACACTAACCAATCTAACAAAAGTGAGTTGTTCAGGTAAATCACCAATTGGTTTTTCCCATTTTCCACTCTCCAAATCAAAATACACAACAGAAAAAGGTTCTGGTGTAGCAAAATACAAACACCCTTTAAAGTAAACACCTTGTTGATGAGGGTTATCACTTAGAATTGGACCAAAACCATTGAATTTCCTCCAAGATAAAACCCTTGAGCTTGAATCATAAAGAAAAACACTATTTGAATTTGATTCAGAAGAGAGTACAAAAATGATATACCCTTTTGGTGTTGTAACAAATGTAAGATGTTCAATGTGAAGATTGAAATTTGGATATTGAATCTTTCTTTTGGATTTGGCTAAAAGATTACAAACAAGTAAAGAACATGAAAGTGAATCAGATAAACAAAAAAGACCACCAGAAGAAACAAGAGTAGTGAAAGAAGGTGAAGAGTGAAGTGAATCAGAGAAAGAAAGAGAAATATTACGCCATGTTCCAAGGTTGCAATCATAGAGAGGAAAGTGACGGTGGAATTGAGGATGAGAAAGTAAGAGAAAAGAAGAGAAAGGTGAAGAAGAAGAAGATGAAGATGATGAATGTTTTGAGATGAATGAAGGAGAGAAAATCAATGGCCAAAAACCTTTGCAAGTTGATCTTAGAGACATGAAGGTTTTGAGAGGAAGAAAAGAAAGGATGTATTCAAGAATTTCAGGTGGTAATTTGCTCCAAATATTTGGATCCATTGGAAGTGATTTAAGATTGATGTGAGTGATGTTGTGGTTGTTCATTTCTGTGACTATGTTAAGGTTGTTTTTGTTCTTCATCGGAGTTTACTAGATTTTATGTTTGTGATTTGGTTGGTTTTTGAGGTTTGATGGTTTGGTTGGATTTGGTGTTTCATTTCATGTGAAAGCTGAAAATGTGTTAAGTTATAGAAAAAAAATGTGAAAGCCTAAAAGAGAATCGATTCTGTTTTTATATTATTTCTTAAAATCAAAACAGTCAAAATTGCATCAAGTCTTTTTTTTATAGAAAAAATATTTGTATGATTGTCTTTTTTTAACCGAATATTGTTCTCTTGAACAAGGTATAGGAAGTCAATAAATGATAAACCCTCTTTCAAAAGATTTAATAATATCGTGTTTCTAAAGTTAGATTTGAATTTTTTGAAGTTTAAACAAATCTCTTTTTGAGTTGTATATTTTTTTTTATAACATATTTTTTATGTGTTAAGATAATCTTATATTTTGCTATTACGATATATTCCAATCAGAGTAAAAATTTGATTTATTTTTAATATGGTAAAATTGTTTTACCGAAGAAAGTGTGAATCCGGGGTGGAAATAATGCAGCATTGGCCCATAGAAAGTGATAATTTTTGCAAGAAAGAATAATGAAATGGAATACTACCTAACTCGTAATTCTATTTTTTTAGAACATTCTTACTCTTCATTTTATAAGGAGCGTGATAAAAGTTGTGTTATTTAGCCATGAAGATCGACATTATATAATGAAGTGAGGGAAATGAAATATAAGGGTATACTATAAACAATTTTAACATCATTGATAATAGGAAAACATTCCAAAAATTACATATATTAAGGAATGAAGTGAGTAGTTTAGATTCATCTAGGGAAGATGTTTGTGGCATAGAGAGGGGGTGGAAGGAGAAGTTCTTAAGGATAAATTTAGCAAGCTATATTAAGTTTATCTATCAATAAATAGGCATATGTGACAGATATGAATGATGAATGTGGATGAAGGTCCGACAGATGTCGGTAGAGGTGGCATCCGGTTCAAATAATAGTAATTAGACAAATGTGAAAGATGATTAGATAGATTTAGCGGGAGGAGAATACAGATTTTTTCAGGAGGAGAATAGATTTTTTCAGTGTTTTATCAAATAATAGTCTGTATAGACAAATGTGTGAAGTCATCCAATCCATTTGCATGCATATGGTCAATTAGAGCTCCATAAACAATGCAGGGACAATCATCATCATTAATATAATATAATTCTGATCTTTACCATTGGAGCTTTCAACCCTAGTTTTTTCGGGGAACTAATGTCGTTTAGGTTAAGGGTGTTCGTGACCCGGTTTGGATCGGTTTTGAGGTAAAAATTCATCCGATCCAAAGATAAAATTATATGTGGTTCGGTTTGGTTTTGGATGATTAATTTTTAAAAATCGATCTGATCCGATCAAATTTAATGCGGTTTAATTTGGATCGATTTTTGAATTTACAAATTGTAAACTTTTTTTTATTAATAATAATCTTATAAAAATATGATAAAATAATCGGCTTGATAGAAAATATAACATGCGATTTATAAAAAAAAATTAATAGTACGAAGTAAAAATGATTGATTATCTTTGAAATATATGAAATAGAAACAAAATAGATTAAATTAAACTTATATGTAGTATTAAAAGAATCAAAAAGAAAAATAAAAATAGCTTAATATAATATATTATACTTATAAAAATGGAAATATATAAAAATATATGTATGCGGCTCGGTTCGGTTTGATTCGGTTTTGAAAAATCAATCCAAAATTCGATCCAATCCGATCGGTTTTCGTAAAATGTCATCCAAACACATCAAATATTATTCGAATTGTGCCGTTTTCGTTTTTTCTTTTGATCGGTTTGCGGTTTTAATTTGGATCGGTCTGAATTTGAACACCTCTAGTTTAGGCATATATGTATCTTGGTTCAAGTATTTTTGAGACATAATATGTCTTATTTTTCAAAAAAGGCATAATATGTCTTTTTATTTTTGACTATATTGTAGTTATTTTATTCATAGAATATGTTGTGCGAAGAATGTTTTAGTGTATTTATGTTTCTTTAGCTTTTACAAAAAATATTATATATCTTATAATTCAAAGAGAGTTTTATTTGAATTAGCAATGTTAAATCTCTTGAAAGAGATCTTAGTCATCCATTGCAGTCCTACACAGCTCGAGAGATTAATATCAGTCGTTGCACCCATAGAATACTCGATTCACATACAACAAAATAAAATATAATGCTTTTTTGTCTGGTTATCATCTTCTTTTTTTAGGGGTTTTGTCTGGTTGTCATGTTCAGTTCATGATCTACTCTTTAATATACAAATACTTTTTGACTGATTTTATACAAATTTTGAAACGGTAATTTTCAAAAACATAGTTTTAATTTCTAATTAAGAGGATACCATAATAAGTCTATAAATTAAGAGCTCTAAAATAACTTGATCATCATCCTCACAATGGCTCCCTCAACATATTTATCCCTCTTGCTCACCATTTCAATGATCTCTATTTCTCATGCCATTTCACCAACACCTAGCCCTAAACCCAGCCCTGAACTGTATGAAATTGTATGTGAAGATAGTTATTTGCTGGATGATCAACGTCAAGCTTGATTGAAACTTCTAGAATCCAACCCTCAAATTACTTTGGCCAAAGATTATCTTACCTTTTGCAAATTATATTTAGAGATGATAATAGAAAAGGCTACAAAAGGCCAAGATTACCTCAAAAGTTTGGTCAAAAAATATCCTTCTTCTCAAGTCCTTAAACTTTGTGCAACACAATATTACGATAATTTGATTACTGGGTGTAGGTTTGGAATACCTCATTTCGCTACAGATCCGCGTGGTGTAAATTGGGATGTTTCGGGTCTTTATGAAGGACCTTTTTACTGCGGTCGAAGACTGGCTGAGGAAAAGATAGTTCATGAACCTTCTGTTTCTAAATTGAACGATGAGATGAGATGAGTTTTCTTGCTACCGTTGCGACTTTAGCCATTGAGCATCTATATTGAGATATGCGGTTATGTTGGCTATTTTTATTGGACTTAAAAGTTCAAGAAATAATTTTAAAATAATGCAAGAAATTCATTCTTGTTTTATATAACTTTTGACAAACATTTTTGTCTCCAATCATTTATACTGAACCTCGTCTACGTTGGCTTAATTTGCTTATATTAGTTGTATAAATCGTTGAATGTTTTTTTCTTCTTCGCATAACAAAGAATGAACAGAAAATTAAACAATCCAGAGGAGGATGGATCACTGTTGTACTGAAGTACGAAAATATAGGAAAATTCTACTTCTTATGCGGCTTATTAGGGCACACTGATAAGTTTTGCCCTAGCTAGGTTATTCGAATTAGCATCGGATGATGGTAAAAGGCAATGGGGACCAGAGTAAGAGTTACAAGCAGAATTGCGTCACGGCAAAACAATGAGTAAGTCACGTCGGCTCATGGAGAAAGGTGGTGACTGGTGGAATTCAGGCACAAGGCAGCGTTAGCCAATTTGCTGTTACTAGTCTACACACTGATTAGTGGGTAATTAGGCTAACCATTAAAAAGTCTTTGATGCATATCAATCAGCAACGCCAACTACAGTAACCAACATGAATTTTGATTAAATGATATCTTGAATTGGAAAGAAGAAAGAGGACCCGCGGCCAAGAAAATGCGAACGTAGGAAGCAGCAACACACCAATGACAGACAATATTGATTTTTTATCGGCAGGCCCTAGCGCAAGGGTCTGCCGGGGACAATGAGTATCATCATCTGAAACTGTCAAGGTATGGTAACCTGCGTGCAGTTCCTGCTCTAAAATACCTAGTGCGGTGCCATAAGCCGATTGCTCTATTTTGTCGGAAACTTTAGCTCATCAATTTGAGACTTTTTTTTCCCAAAATAATTTCAGACGAAGGGAGTTTATTATTTTCTGTTTGTCAAACCAAGATGTTGTATTAGCCGTTGGTTAATCATGGATTGCTCCTAGTAAATATATCCTAGACATTTTGTACTTTGAATGGAATAACAAACCCGAGAGTTTAAAGTTTTATGGTTGAGCTTTCGGTAGAATATTCCACACATTATGAAATGCTAGCTGCCCTTGTGCACCCACCCACTCAAATCTTCTCACTAACAAAGCTTACACTTTTATTAGTATATAATAATTATCTCCATTTCAACATATTCGTTTTGGTCTTTAGTTTGCAAAGCATCTTTTGCTAAGTTAATAGAATTAAGAATGCTATATTGGTCTAAGAATCAACCGCATTGTAAGAACTAAGAAAATACTTTATCCCTCAATCCTCCACTAACATTTCACTTCCCCACTATAAAACTGAAATTATTTCTTCTACATGTAAGGCAACAAGAAAAACCCTAAATGCTAAAGAGTGAGAAGATTCACATAGGTTATTGAGACGGTCCAAGGACATGGGATGTATCAAGAGATGGTTCTTCAAGAGGCTAAGCAAGGAATCATGGATGCAGAAGAACTTTTTGTCTGCATTTAAGTGGAAGAGGAATTATTGGCCATTTTCCTTTATAAATTATGTGATTTTTAAGATTAAGTTGGTGTTTGAGACCATGGTGTTGTTCATCATGCTGTCTTTTTTCTACCTTTGTTGTGGCTGTACATTTTAATTGTCCAAAGCTTCTCTTTCGTCAAAATACTATGGGGAGAATGGAATGAAATAGGTTGTTGGATTTTAAAACTAGATGTTGTCTAATTTCATCCCATTTCACTTCTTTTCACTCTATACCACCAAACTCAAATATACCATAAATATTTGATTATGGCAAAATGTACACCTTAAAAGTTTGTTTGATAGTCAGGGTAAAGAGACATGAAATGACAAACCTATCATATCAAGTTTAATCTTCAGTTTGATGCTTCAAAGGGATATGATAAATTAAACCATTTTCTAATCTTATCCCAACTGGTCTTTATAATCTCTATCCTAAGTTTAGACCGAGTTTTAAATTAACCGATAGGACGAAACGCATGTCTTATTTTGCCCTCATAACCGTGCCTCTCAACTCTATTATCTGTGCGACCTATTCTATTGCGTATCCATCTATCTATACTCTACCACCTCAATTCTCTATGTGCCTCCATATTCGACCTCCAAGCCGTGCTATATGGATAGTAAATCCTATTGAAGCATCACAAACATAAAAACCTACTACTGTCAAGTTTTATGTATATAACGAGAAGCCAAACTACACTATAATACTTGGATAATTTACATCAGTTGATAACTTTTTATCTGATATTTATACCACAAAATTTACTGTTAGTTTGAAAGTTACTATCACATGAATCATGTAAGCAAAATTTTACATAAAACTAAAATAATTTGATGTAATTGAAATATGTCAAAATAGCATAACACTTCTATATTGAATAACGTTACTCGAGATGTATCTCAATAACATATCAAATTATTTTAAATTCATTAAAAATTTATAAATGATATGTGATAGTAACTTCAAATCGATGTTATGCTAATCTAGGTGGGCCAGATTTACCCATTTTGACAGCTCTACACATCTTGAGTTATATGTATTTGCTTCTCTCTAAAAAGAATCCTACATCTCAAGCAAAAAGCATAAAAACTTACGTACGTGATGCTCAATGATCTTACCCTATGATTGGACAATTATTATAACCAGTCAGAGTTTGTTTCTTTGGGTAAAACCAAAGCAATTAGGCAATCAGATGGATCGGGTGCAATAGAAAGCAACGAGCACATTTCAAGTGAATGAGGAAGTAAAAATAGCAGCCTTGCCCATATGGATTTTGAAGCTGGGACTTTTATAACTCCAGCACAATCCCTCTGTTTTAAATATGATACGAAATCCTGAAACTGGTTGACAAACAAAAGGTCAACAAGAGGACATATCACATTCCAACTCTCACTTGTATTACATGTAAACGTAAATATATATGAATGATTTATGATGTTGAAAGAAAGGAATTTGGCTTCTCTGCACTGAAGGGTGAAACCTAGAGAGCAAAGTGTAACAGTTTTAACTCTTAATTGGAAAATGAATACTATTTGTCAGAAAGTAAAGTATCTATTGTGCTATAAAATATTGGTTTATCACCTTATCTTTTCTTAGAATATCTTGCATATTGATTTCCCTATAAATAGGGATTAGTACTCAAAGTCAATATCAAGTCGGTATGAAGTTCTCTATACTAAATATAAAGAAAATAGACCGTTTTGGGCTGGCTTTTTCTCCTTTCAATTATACCCTTGAGCAAATTTAACCATTATTTTTGTTAGTGTCATTCAAAAAGATAAGAATTTATAGTATATTTATTATATTTTAAAAAAAAAAATTATATTTGTTATATTGTTGAAAAGGATAAATATAGTTTGTTACAATATGAAAGCGCAAAATATCTATTATCTATACCTATAATTTTAATCAAAATTTCATAAAAACTATTGTTCGTAAGTTATACTCATAAGCGCAATAAGAAGAGCGGAAAGACAGGCACAGAGTGCCCGTCTAAAAGCTAGTTATCAATAATATTCAAAGTTATTATTTTTCTGGCGTGGCGTCCTATGTAAAATCCAAACCACTTCAACATGATATCTAGAGTTTGGTTCGATCATCAGTGACATGTCCTGTCACTATTCTACAGCCAAGTTTCCAGAAGTTTGGGAATGTAATAATAATTTCCTCTTTTTTGCCATTATCTTCTTTTTCGACCATTATCACTTCCAGCAACCATTTTCCGTCACTACTTAACCTACAATCTAAAATTATTTCCCAGATTTCTTACTTATTAGTATTACTATTTGTTTCCTGATTTCCCTATAATAAGAAGATTATTATTTAGTCATTTAAATGAAATCGACATCAAGTCGGTATGAAGTTATTATCAATAATATAATAACTTATTACTCTCTCTCTCTCTCTCTCCTGTTAACTTAAAATTTCACAACTTCAACACTATTAAAATATGCACAAGTAAACAAACCATGGAGTTGTTAAAACATACTCTATATTTTGTACTACACTTTACTACTAAAATACAAACCACTTAAAAAGAACCAAATTCTTAAAAAGGGACTAAGAGACAAGACATATTTTGTTTAATATACTAAATTGGGATAATGGTAAGTATATCTCAGCCAGCAGTTAAACACTGGTCTCCCATTCCTTGCTCAGAACAAGATTCATCCAAAACATATGACAACAAGTAACTTGCAAGATAATTTCGCAGCTCCTAGAAGTCTCACTAAATAAGTAATATTATACTGTACGGGTAAGCTAAAATAAGATTCGGTGCACAGTTCTAAGACAATACCATCTTGAAATGAAAAACAAATGATGAAAAGAAAACATACCCTTCTGTCTTCACTTGTGGAAGATGGGATTAAACGGCACACTTCCCTCTGCATCAGAAGTCAACACAATAAAGTCAGACTCAGGGAATGGCAGGGCAGTGCAATGCATACTAATATGTTTTATGGAGAGACTCTTGTTAAATAGCAACTATAATGGCGCCATAAATCTTTTTTTTTCCTAAGAAGGTGGGGCCATAGAACTATTGTGTACAGGGTTTGTGCAAAACGCTATAAACTCCAATATGCTATGATTGTTTTGCTACCACTGCAACAGGCAACAGCGGCCACAATTACCAGTGGCAATTGCCAAAAATAAGTATTTGTAGGATTTGTAATAGTAACATTATAAAAGCAGCTGCACATGACCACTTTAAAAGAGAAAAACAGAGTTGGTGATTCGTATATAATCACAACCTAATACCCAAATGGTAAACCTCTCAACACCTAAACTGCTTCCATCCTCTTCTCTTCACATCGAACTCCATTTCCGGCAAGCCTGTGTGTTCCTCTGGCGAGTTCCTTATCAGGTGTAAAGCTATGTTTTTTCTGTTCTTTCTTCTTTTCCTCTGTTACTATACCTCTCTCTTCTCCCTTTCTTTCACCTGTTTTCCCCTATTTTTTTTTTTCAGCTTATCTCCTTTACCTTATCTCCCTAATTTGATTTCCCTCTTCTCTTTTGTATCTTGTTTTTTCGTTTTCGATCTTCCTCTGTTCTTTTTTCCCTTCAAATTATTTCCTTCTCCACCACTGCCTTACCAAAGCCTTGTAAAGACTGCTTTGGTCATATCTCTATTTGATGTGGGATGTCAATAAAATGTTCGGAATGGTGTCCAGTTGATAAGTAAAAGAACGCCAATAAATCAATGTAACAATCTTTAGTATATCCCATCATACGAGTTAGCATAAATGGGAACAAAAGCATGCTGGTTATGTTTGGGCATGTTATAGTACGCCAAGTCTTAGAAATCTAAACTAGACGGAGAGAATCTGATAGAAAACTGAAAAGTTTTTATTTTCTGAAATGAGGTTCAATAGAATTCCTAAGGAATTATGTATAGCTACACTCTATTTACATATTGGTCTAGATGGTGATGGGAAGCTAACTATCTGACATCTGTCAATCACAGGTGAAATTAGGCTAATTACAAGGGGAATGATGGGAATCATAGGACGGAGAAGGGACTACATGAGATTGAGTGAACATACTTCTTTAATACCGAGCTACATAAACCTAAGAACATACACTGAGAATGCTCATCTAAAGTAATAGCCTGGAATAAAACATCAATTAACAATAAAGTAGGCACACAGTTCATGATATAGTGCATATGAGATGTTGGAGAAGGCAGGGAACATCCCCAAAGGATATTTGATAACTCACTCTATGAGATGGAGTAGCAGCAAATGTTGATTGTACATGTTTAAAATCTGTGCGTTTAGTCATGTCTAATTTGGTGGGCCATCTGCAACAGAAACAAGGAATTTAAACTAGCATATTTTTGAAGAAAATAACATTCTGAGCTATTGAAAAAACCAAGTCCCACATAGATTAAATATAAAGCCTGATTAAATTTTATAAAGAGTGGCACCTCTCACTTAACAAGACGGTTTTGTAAGGATTAGTTAGACCCAATATAAAAATTTTAAGATGAGCAGTAAGTAAGGAAGCAAAATATGAATTCTTACTCAGCAGGCTCAGGCATGACATTCGAATAGCTGCAAATATTTGAATCTGCCCTGCATGCATAAATTGTACAGTAGCTAACTCCACTTTTACAGAGATTTCCCTGCCACTGATACTGCAGCGGCTGCCCCGAACATTCAACATTGACTGGTTCTTGGACAGGCAGCGGAGGAGGAGGTGGAGGAGGAGAACCAGGTGGAGGAGGTGGAGGAACCAAGGGTGGTTGTGTCTCAGGTAGAGGTGGCTGAGAAGGAGGATGTGGATGAGGAGGTGGCATTTCAGGCTGAGGAGGTGGCAAGGATGACAAGGGTGGTGGTACAATTGAGGGAGGAATCTGCTGGTTATACGGCTGCATTGGAGTTCCTTGTATTTGAGCAAGTGGAGTTACTGAAACAGGTATAAAAGGACTGCCATTAAAATTATTTGGCATTACAACAGTTTGGTATTGGTTGACAGGTAACTGATTGTTTATTCCATGGGGATCCCATTGGCCATTTGGAGGAACATAAACAGGGCGGGTGAAAGGAGATGACTGAATTTGTTGTGGTGGTGGAATTGAAGGTCCATGTGCTCCAGAGTATGCATGTGGAACATTTCCTGGTGCAGACGGGGCTCCATTTCAGAAACAAACACAATTGTAATTAGAGAAATGATATTTGAACATCCATTTGATGACAATTTTTGTGACAACTTTCTCTCTCATACTCACATTATTTTTTACTTTATCTCTCTATTGCTATGGTTTTTGTGCCAATGCTACTTTTTCTTTGTAAATTATGGTTGTCAAATAAGTTGTCACCAAATTGGCTGTTCAGATAACACTCTCCTCTTGTAATTATTTAATCCATAATTGCATGACACACAAAAAGCTGTACAACCATAGAATATTACCTCCTTGACGAGGATCCAGTGATAAATGATCATAACCATCAGGTTTCCTTCCTCCAACTTCTGGTATCTCTCTTGAATCAGGGAAGTGCCAGTTTGATTGAGACAGAGGTGCGCCATGTCCTCCACTACTACGATTCTCAGCATTCATTCTGGGGGAGACAAGCTCCATAGCACGGTTTTCAGGTTTAATTGCAAATGGAACAGCATTCTGATTCCCTGGATTACTGTGTAGAGATTGAACAAGAAGAACTAAACAAAATTAGTAAATACTACTAGCTGTCCAAAAGACTTTGTTATAAAACAATTTAAAAGCTGTTGGAAGAAATAACAATCACTTGCACACATAGATACAAAGTTCAAGATCAGCAGAGTGTGGTGTAAAACATAAATAAATTACATCAATGGAAAACATCATCAGAATGCATATATGAGGGCCTGATTTGAATTAGCTTCTAGCCTATAGAAGTTTTTCAAATGAAATAAGTATTCAATTTCCAACTCATGAAAGAAAGAAGAAAAAAACCTTACAAATTTATAGGTGATTGTGTGAAGTTAAATGAGAAAGATTCTGACAAAACTGATATGCAAAAGTTGATTTCAACTTATGAAAGAAGTTATTAGTTATAGTACTCTAACTTATTGCAACATCATTTCAACTTTTCTTCCATACTAAACTTTTACTCTATACAAGTGCTTGGGAAAAATATTATCCACACTACTAATAAATTTACTGTTGGATTCTAAGTTGTATGGCCCACTACTGATAACTGATGAACCATTCCAATAACATTTAAGAAAACGAAGGTAGGAGTTCAAGACATATGCTTTCAAACAGAAAAATAAAAAACACGAACCACACACTTAAATCAACAAATATGTTGATGTGTATATGTACATGAAAAAGATTAATCTTGTGTAACCTGAATTCTATTTGGAAAAACAGTCCTGGACAACCACGCAGATTCTTTAAGACTGTAACTGCTCCGTCAACATTACTACATTCAACAAACCAACCACATCCCATGTGCATTTTTGCTTGTGTCAACCGTGCAATGGAACCAGAGTTTCCAATAGCAAGGTTGCAAATACTCATTAGCTCATCATCTGTGAGGAACTGGGAGCTACTATGAGGAATTGTTATCCACAGAGTGTTGGATGGCATTGCATCTTCCTCACGCGTGGAAGAAGCGCAACTATTTCCAGTCATATAATTATCATGGAGACCTATGTTTTGATTAATATTATACTTTGCACGCAATGAAGCTAGTATGTTACACAAGTGAGACATTCTCGTTCGACTGCTGTCGGCAGGGCTCCCATGTAAAGCTCGAGCATGAGGTGATCCAGCAGAGTTGCTGACCTTGAGGTCCAGGTGAGCAGGGGCAGGCAAAGGTCTTGCACCATCCATATAACCATGCCCACTTACAACATTAACTGTTCCTGGACCAAAATGTGGGCTATAACTACTTCTTTCTCTTCGGAGCTGTCTCAGATGCAACATGACGGAGGCAGCTTCTTCAGGGCTTTCAAACTCCATAAGCAACGCACACTCAAAGCTAAGATCAATTACAGCGAGAGGACCCTTATAAACTACTTTCCTTGATTCATGAAGAATCTCATCCTTGGCCCATTGACTGGAAACATTTCCAACATAAATATGAGAACTAGAGCCAACTGCAACACCATTCACTGTACCCCTACTACCAAGTCCCACATCCATGAATTTTACACGGCAAGGAAAATTTCCAGGTGCACAGTGTCGAGCTTTTATTGCGTCCATTATTCTTCTGTACTCAACTAAAGCAAATCCATTCAATGGGAAGAATATAAACTTTTCAATAGGACCAAACCTCTCTATTTGAAACCTAATATGGCTTTCAGGCATGTCAGGTGCCACACAACCTACCCATAGCTGCCTAGAAGCAGCAACAATATCTACAGCAGCAGGATCCCCGTCAAAGCACAAAACAATTTGACTTTTGGTTAAAGAAGTTGGTGACATAAAACGATGATTGGGAGAAGCCAGAACATTGCTGACAGCTCCACTAGAGGACCTCGACAGAGGTGAATTGAAATTTATATTTGAAACTTGATTTTTCTCAACATTTGGGAATTCATTTCTACCATCAAATGAATTACTCCTAAAGTCTACTGCTGTTCTAACTGTAGGTGAGAACATCTGATGGCTTACAGAGTCCCTAGGTGTGGAACATCTAACATGGGGTATATCACCTTTCTCAACGCCCACAGACCTCGATACCCCTCCATTATCAAAATGCGAACCTGCTTTAAAAATAGGAACATTGTCAAGAGAAACAGAAGAGAAATGAACAGTCACATATTTTTCAGACACATTATCAGTGAAACTATCACTAGAAGAACCAACATGAACTCATAAATTGCTACCTTTTTGTGATCTTTCACCAATATTTTCAAGTTCCTCAGAGATCCTAGGAATCACATAGTTTCTATTCGTGAAGATTGAAGAATCGGACTTATCTTCATCACTATCTACTTGACAGTCTTCTAACTCTGTCTGTTGAGCGAACATTCCAAGAATTCCTTGCAATACTGATGTAGTTTCCGGTGAAGCATTAGTGAGCGAGTCAAGCAACTTCTTACATCGGCGCAGAGTCCACTTCCGCAGTGAGGGGTCCTTGTTAAGAACCTTATATAGAAAGGACATGCAACAGTCTCTTCAGTAAGAAGCAATTAGAACTAAAACTTTAAATTAAACAGCATAAACAAAAAGTACTAAATTTGCAACGGAGCTCTTTCACGAGCAATGTATATGCTACAGAAGTCAATTAATAACTACATATCAGCATTCAACCATACAAAAAAAAAAACTCGGCCATGACTAGCACAACAGAAAATAACATAACAAAAGATCAATTGCGCCATCATGGCTAACCAATCGAATGCTTATTGTTGTGAGTATGTAATATGTAATTATCGTCTTAGCCTCATAGGCAAATATTATGTAGTTCTCAGTAACTTTTGTATTGGGCTCATCAATCAAGCCAGTTAAGTAGAGCTTAGTCTGTATAATTGGATTAGTGCTTGTGCATAATTCAATAATATTTCAAAATACTTATCCATATGGTATCACAAGCCAAATAGAATGAAATATTGGGATATAACAAGAGCTACACTGGAAATAGATTATGGAAATGTAGAATTAACACTGAATATGGACATAGGATTTGAGGGAAACCTCCTTACAATATGGATGAGAAAGGAAAAATGTAGTATTCAATACCCTTGAGCCAGAGAAATCTCCCTGAGCTCTTCCTTACCAATAACCTCCTAATTCATTTCCTACCTATTCAGTTACAATTTTCCCCCCAAATACTCAATTCCCAGCCTCTCTCTTCCCTTCGCCGCACATTCTTTCCCCTTCCTAGACTACCACCTGTCCACTCTACCATCCTCTTCGCCTTCTCACTTGCTCCTTCCACTTCAAGTGCAGCCAAAACACACTGATTAATTGGGCCATTCACTTCCAAATCAGCATCCTCCTTGAGCTCATTATCTACAACTGGTCTCTTTCTCATTCACTCCCTCCTCCTGTACACTCGAGCCACGGGCCTATCACCTTCATTCAACTCTCTTGGCTGTCTTCATTGCAGTCTTTGGAACCATCGGTTTGACCTATATTGCTCTTTGGATGTCACCCATTACAGCAATTTGTTGGCATCGTCTGTCACTATTCAATTTTGTTAAACATTGCCTGCCACTGATGTCGAACCGGCAACGACACTAAGAGGATCATCACCCCAAAACCTGCTCGAACCCAGAAGATCACACCATGACCCCCTCACACCACAATAGTGACTTCCTTTCTCCAGTATGTGCAACCCAAGCCCTCAAGGTTCGATGGTATCCTCGTTGGTGTCTCCTGTTCTGTTTGAAAGGGCCCACCTTCGATCTGAGCTCCTTTTTTCCTGGGTCATTTGAATCCCATATGTTCTTGTTCCTCTCATTGTTTTCAATACCACCTTGCCGATCTCCTCCATTGCACTATCCCTACATGGGCCGACTGGGACCACTTCCAGCTTCTGGGCCTCACGTCTGACTCATTTCATCCTTGACTTCTCTTAATGTCACTGGTGCTATTCCTGTGTATTTGTGGATACTTGACATCATTGCAACTGATTGTATATGATTGTGTTCCTCGTATTTTGTATCCTACTCCACACTATCCAGAAATCAACATCTTATCGCTGCTAATGGATCTTGAGCTCCTATTACTAAACGCGGCAACATTCAACTTCACCCTTCCTTACACTTCAATAATGTCCTAAATGTTCCCAGTCTCTCCAATAATCTCGCTTCTATATACAAACTTACACGGGACCTGAAATGTGCAGCAACCTTTTTTCCATCCATTGTATTTTCAGGATTTAGCCAAGGGAAAAAATTGGATTTGCTAGAGAACATATGTACTACCTTGTTGATAAAAGAGGTGATGCATGTTCTGATCAGAAGGTACTATTGCCGTGCCTTTGACACGAGTCCAAATCTCCTACCTCCCAAGTTTAGCTTCAACACAAGTGCTTGGGCATCCCCATTTTTGTTAATTAATTCTATGTTTCCAGCTTTGTTTTCTAAAAAGTCTGTTGAATCTTTTAAATGAGATACGTGTGAGTTTTCTAAACACCTTTGTGTTACTTCTTTCCCTAGTTTTTCATAAAAGAGTTCAACCATTTGCTGATAATTAGGAATCTACTTGTTTAGGTGATTAGGGATCTATCTGTTTCTAATATCTCTGGTGTCAGATGGCTTGTATTTATTGATTTTATTGTACTCAAGTAACTTCACTTTTCATGAAAGGTAAATCAAAATACCGAAACTTTTCATTCAATTTTCATATGGTACAAACTTAATTTGAGAAACACATCAAAAGTTTATGTTCTAAGAATAAAAAGGAATGAGTTAATCAGAGGCTTTCAAGCTTTTATAGTATACATCGCATCATTCATGAATTTACGGTTGACACCCCAAAGCAAAATAAGGCCACAAGAAAGGAAAAATTGTCTCTTACGTGAAGTTGTTTGAGCCTTCCTCTTTCAAATGCCTGTCTCAAAATAATATTAGAGATAGGTAGTATTGATTGCTGCCAATTTGATTAATCGGATATCCCGTGTTTTGAGTAATGTAATGTTTGTTTTGTTTCTCACATTTGTTTGTTTTTATTATCATCTAGAGCTTTTAGTCTCAGGT
>Ga0315915_1000858_pt1 | contig 34208 bp, 17 predicted proteins | sample MpolbnodulesMG_FD_207738 | JGI IMG/M metagenome (GOLD analysis project Ga0315915, IMG submission 207738) | Medicago polymorpha root nodule microbial communities from Los Angeles, California, United States - branched nodules | ecosystem: Host-associated > Plants > Roots > Nodule | place: USA...
ACGCGTACAGGACAACACAGCATGCAGGGCGACAGCTCAGCATGACTAACGGAGCACTTGGACGGAGAGACCTTTTTGATGGACGTCTGACAAATTCAGGGACTAAGTTGATATTTCGCATAATTGAGGGACTAAGTTGGCCGACGCGTGAAAATTCAGGGACTAATTTGATGGTTCACTCTACACTTTATTATAAAACTATTTCTGAGAGACAGACAAATTGGAAAACTAAAATTATTGTTCTTATTAAACCACAACACAATTTTTTGTCTAAGTAAAGTTGTCTAAAATATTAAAATAGTCTTTTGTCAATAAAAAATTCATTTATGAAAAAGATATTGGTCAGCTGAGCTAAGAATATTCTTTCTTTTGTTTTTTTTTTTAAGGAATATTCTTTATTTTGTGTTTACTTTAGATTGCAGTCAAAGCCATCAACGGTTGATATATTAAAATGCATCTACTATTAACCAAACTATACGTTGACTTTTGGCTTTTCCTTTGACTAAATAGCAAGTCATTAGCCTGATCATTCTGCTGCACAATGTATGCATGCATTGCATGTTATAATAAACCAAGTGGAACTCATGTAAGCTTGTATGATATGGTACTGGCTAGTATCTTTCAATTCAATCAGTAATCTGAGATCCAACATGGATCCTTGTGAATGCAGTAGCCTCAACTTTTGCGATATAGTTTTAGTTTTTTTATATTTTTAAAGCAACAAAGCAGCATTTCAATTAAAGATGAGTGCAAGGGATACTCAACCCGGATACACAACAAAAAAAAGAGCAAAAGATTACAATATAAGAAAAGGGATCTTCTAATTTCAACTTGAAATTTCAAGGTTTTCATTGCACATGAGACATATCTTGGATATTTAACATCCTAACTGTGAAGTTTAATTTGAGTGGACAAACAATTCCAACAAGCTCTCCCCATAACTGAATTCATAAGAAACAGAATTCATAACAGTTTTGGCAGCTGATAGAAATCTGGCTACCTTAAGATTACAATATAAGAAAGTATTCCTCTAAGATTCTGTGACTAACTTCATTCAATAAGAAACAGAATTGTGATTTGTTGATTAAATTCATGTGAAAGAAAGCAAACAATTAAATGAGAGTCAAAGTGTTACCCATGCAGCAAGGAAAACAAGGGTTACATACTCTTCATAACACATCAGAACTCAAACCTAAGAAAACAATGAGTTCCAAATGTCTGGTCAGAATTTACGACGTAAATTTGATCCTGTACAGTCTATTTTATGGTGCAGCCGATTGTAGACTGTTAGATTAAGAGAGCAAAATTTCTAATTGAACAATCTACAACCAACTGCATCATAAAATCAGCAGCGCAGATGTAGAGCATCCGAGATCCTTAAGATCATATATATTGAACTTCTACTAGCATTTCTTTAGTCCTAGGCCCTAGCAAACATGTAGTGCCACATTGAGAATGATTCTGCATTAGTAATGATAAATATATGAAACCAAAGCAATTGCAAAACCTTAAATCCTGTTTTCCATAAGTACTACATTTCATTCAGTAAATTAAGGTAAATATAATACATTACATATAAATCTACAAACTATTAAGAACCTAAATTTCTCCACCCAACAACAACAAACATGCAGAATCAGTTACAATTCATAAGTATAAACCAAAGTCATAAAAATACCATCATACTGCAAGTAAAACTTTACTCTCTCATTAGTAACCTACATACATCCAAAGAAACATACTACTTCTACACTGCCTTTGTAGAGGCAACACTAATGATATATTCAATCTCCTCTGACACCTCTTTCATTGAAGGTCGATTCTGTCTTTTTTCCTCCAAACAACCCAATGCCAAAAAAGCCACAGCCTTCATAGTATCAAGCTCTATATTACTAGCTCCATTTTTCAAAACAGGATCAATAACATCAATCAACTTCTCTTCGTCCACCATCCTCTGCACATAAATTGCCAAATTCACGTCATCCGAAGCCCTGTTGAAATCTATCGCCTTCTGGGATGTCAAAAGCTCAAGCAATACAACTCCGAAACTATAAACATCACTCTTATCAGTCAATTGATAGTTTCTATAATACTCAGGATCAAGGTACCCAAGTGTCCCTTGAGCACAAGTTGAGATATGACTCATATCCGTTTGAGCTAACCGTGATAACCCGAAATCAGAAACCTTAGCATTCATCTTGAAATCCAAAAGAATGTTACTTGACTTAACATCTCTATGGTAAATTGGCGGCACTGCCATGAAGTGAAGGTATGCAAGTCCTTCAGCAGTGTCACGAGCAACGTGAAGGCGGTGATTCCAATTAAGTGAAGCACGACCCTTTGGCATTTGACCTGTATAAGAGATAAAGTTGCTTAATAGTTAGTTAAGAATTAGTTAAATTAGTTATCATTATTATCTTCTTTAATTTTAAATGGACTCGTATGCATAATTAACATGATCTTTTACATTCTTCATTAATAAATCGATCAAGTTATCAATAAATGAATATTAAATAATCACCTGTTAAATGATCCATAAGTGTTCCATTTTCTATGAACTCATAAACCAAAATTGGCTGCTCCAATTCCACGCAGCAACCAAGTAATCCAACAAGGTTTCTGTGGTTAACTTGGCATAAAATGCGAACTTCGTTGAGGACTTGATCGGTGCCTTTTGCATTTCCAATTTTAGCACATTTAACGGCTATGGCGGTGCCATCTTGAAGAAAGCCTTTGTAGACTTCTCCGTAGCCACCAATGCCGAGGAGGCGATCAGCTGAGAAGTCGTTTGTGGCTTTCTTGATCTCTTTGCCGGTGAAAAGCTTGGCTGCTCTGCCACCACCACTTGCGTTTAGAATTCCTTCACGCTCTTTGGCTAGGCGTTGTTGTGCTTCTAATATGCGTTTGTGACGTTTGTAGAGAAGAAAAGCAATTGCTGCTAGGACTAGTGCAGCTCCAACTCCACATGTTGTACCTGAATATAGTTGTTGCCATCAAATTAGGATGAATACAAAAAAATGAATATGAGAGCTCCCATTGTTCTATATTTGTTGTTTAAATTTTATTTCAAGATCTTATTCTTTCACTATGTTTTCTTTTACAATGTTTGAAAATGGATTCACCCATTTCAGAAAGAAATTTTAATTTTAATTTTTATAAATTTCAGATGAATACCATTAAGATAAATATGAAGTTCAAATTTCTTTTATTCATTTTTATGTACTCCATAGTTTAACGAGTTTCTTCAACTTTTTATTTGTCTACAGACGAAATGACAAACATCACTTAAAACTAATATACACAATTGCAAAGTTTCGAGTTCAAATTCAAATAAAAATGTATAGTCTAACAATATCGGTATCGTTAGATTAAGTAGATCTAATATATGGTTCCTTCAAGTCTTAATTATGTAACTTGTTAGTAAAAAAAAATTATGTAATTTATTTCAGACTTTCTTTCCTTTTCAACTTTAACAAGAAAGGAAAACGCGTGGTATGTTAGTTGAGATCCATATTGGCCTATTATGTTTGAAATGGCTTCATCCTTCCAAAATCAACTTGAACAAGAATAACGAAGTCAATGTTTGGCAATGTGACAGCTAGATGCAGAGAGCTCACATACACAATTGAAAGTTGAAACTAAAATCATGTATTGCAATTTTTCAATCAATTTTTCCATAATATTTTATTTTAAGGAAATGTTAACCAGTACCCTCAAGCACTTGTTAAAAAGTCAAATATAGTAATATTTTACATTGAAAATTGTGTATTCAATGTATTAAAAACTTAAATATTTTCTTTTTGGTCTAGAATTTTCTCTTTTTACTTCCTTAATCAGTGCCTACGAACACCTTTATTTTATAGATATATATCTTTGGTTGGTGATTTTATGCATGTATCTTACTCTTAAATAATAATAATAAAACATAAATATCCGAAAGAGATGGCACCTTCAATGATATCATACATTAATGTGTATATACTATATAGTAAAAAAAGTCATATTATTCAACTCTAAAAAGAGAAAGGAGAAAAAAAGGTTTGAAAAGTAAGTAAAATACCACCATACCTGCTATTATGGCTGTCTTATTACTTGAGTCACACCCATCTGGATTAAAGCAAGTAATTTCTGCATCCAAAGTCAAACCAAAACTCCAAATTAGTCAAACATCCAGAAGAAGAAAAAGAACAAGAAAAAATGGGATCATAATCCTCTACAACTCACTTTTAGCACACACCCCTTGAATAGGGTCCCACACAAGATCTCCTTTACAAAAACACCTCTTGATCCCATTAGGTGATGAACTATCAACCCCACATGTCGACGTGGCAGTATCACAATCATTCTGAGACGTGCACACAGTTTCTCTAGGTGACATCCACTGAATCTCCAAACCCGGTCTAGACCACCGGTTCACCGCAAGACCGGAGTCAAGGTTAACAAAACTGGAATAAGCACTACACCCAGAACTCCTAACACGAATCTGGTAAGAGTTACTCGACCCACCGGTTCGGTAAGTGCAACAAAGCGGACCGGTTTGGCAGGCGGAGATAGACGCGGTGGCGTTGATGTAAGCATGACAAGCACTTGCGGCGGAGCAGTTGAGAGGAGAACGAAGAAGGTCGCGTGTGCAGTTGAGGTACATGATGGTGTTGGAGCTAGTGATGTTGAACGGAAGAGTGTTGTTGAGTATGATACCTTCATGGATTTTGTCTGTGGTGGTGCATGTGTTAGGGATGAGTGGTGCTGGTTGTATTACAAAGCGTTGAGTTTGAGGGTTTATGGATTGGATTGGGTAGGAGTTGTTGACTGTGTCGAAAACTAATGTTCCGGTGGAGGTGCAGTTGATTTTGTATGATTGGTCGCCGCATGTTGGGGTGGTGCTGAGTGGGAAAGGGACGGTGGTGTTGCCGCAGGGTGGACATGGTGTGGCGGAGAAGACATGGGTGGTGCATGTTAGCAAGAGGAGTGTTGTTGTTGCAAGGAGGAAGCTCGTTGTCTTCATAGTCAAACTAATGTATGTGCAAATTTGGAAGATCAAATGTTGGTGATGTTACTTTATATATAGTTTTATAATAGTGTGATCTTGCTTTGAGATTGTAATAGATCAACTTTTATATGACTCTATTTTTTGTTCTTATCGTTGCTGTTTTTTTCATTAATTATTGTCGTTAGTTTAGTACAATACGATGTGAAGACCAACAATTGATTTATGGGCGGCTTACGTGAGTTGTTGTTTGACAAAAGTCAAAACTATATTATTTTAAGTTTTTTTTTTTGTTAGGAGCCAATAAATATATATTAATAAAAAAAGTCGAGGAGACAAGTTAATCATACGATGCGTCTAACAAAGAATCATAATACAATAAATCTATACGACATGAAACGATGTTGCAAGGTAGAATAACATAAACAAACAAACAGGTTAGTCCTCCAAACATGAAAATCCAAGGAAAGAATTAGGCATATACATCTTAAGTGAACCTTAATCAAGATATGTAAACTCCTTTTATTGAAGAACCTTGGATTTGATTCAGTTTCCAAAACTAAATATCTTCAATTGAAACTTGAAAAACAATATTATCTAACAAAGAACAACACTCCACAACCAGTTTCTCCTCCATCTCCATCCCACACCCTCAACAGTACCCCAACCTAATCTCCTTATCTCAACAACTAAAATGTTAGTATCGACATTAAGAAGAAAAGAAGCCTACTAAATCTATCTCGTAAAAGTCCTTCTTCTTGTCAAGGATTATTCTAAAATTATTTTCATCGTTACCCAGGTGACGTCCCATACCAGCTGCCCACTTGCATGCACACCTAAATCCTCTCTAACTAACACCACATAAATCTTTACCAATCAAACACCTTTGATTCACCACCTGATTCGGCTGCCCTCGACCCCATATTTGACTGCACCACAATTCCAACAATGACCTATTAAACTCTATTTTTCCGAACCCCTAAACCTCCAAAATCCTTCTCAAAAAAATCTCACCTCAGTGGATCCAGTTGATTTTGTGAGCATCCGCACCCCACCCCCTCAAAAAGAAAGATTTAAAAATAGATTTTATTTAAGAAATGAATACATGTGGGAGTCATGAAAAAGAAAAGAAAATAAATCAAAAGCGACCCATAGACAAATTTTCGCTCTTCCGTCCACATATTCTTTTGTTAATGCTTTCAAATCCAAAAAGACAAGTAGGGTGAGTTACCACTATTAACACTCAAATAGATTAACGACGCCCGAACAACGTACGATTCAAAACTTAGACAACTTCTAACAACCAAGGCTCTTCCACATTAACACAAACAAAAAGACTCTTATGAAAATTCGCTTTAAAGCTCTAATATTATCTTAGCTTTTCTCGTCTAGAAGCATCATGTTATCGACAAATTATTAAGGAGAGACTCAAAAGTTGAGTTTCGCCCGAACACCATAACTAATAAAGATACCCGCATGTACCAATGCATTTAACATCACATTACCTTCGACTGCAATAAGTAACAAAAAAAGGTGAAAGAGGATTGTCTTAATGTAATCCCTTCCCCAAATGAAATTCATCAACGTGACTTCCATTCACTACAATGCGATTCATCAAACACAATAGCGAATAATCAATGATAACCTTCTTTCTCAATGTAATTTTTGGTGCACACAATGGTATTTTTTTTTTTGAGAAAACACAGAATAGTATCTAGGTAGTTTGGTTGTATAGATACCTACGAATTTTTTACTGCTTTCTTTTTTTCACGCGGAATTCCGGTTTGGTTTGACTAAATAGCATTTTACTCTACCTATTGCAGCGATAGCGATTGACGTGTTCTGTTTAGTGCGCAATAAAGGTGGCAGATAAGCCTTTTTCGTGGTAGACGTTGACCTTCAAATTTTGGCTTGAGGCCACCAACGTATAAAAGTACAATATTGAATTGTTTTAACTAATATTATTTGTATTCTTGAAAATACACTAGACTATAAGTTGTACATATGAATCTATAAATAACGTTATTGTTGATCACCTAAAAAAAAATATAACGTTATTGTTTAATTAAAATATTTATGATTATTTTTGAATTTTTAGATAAGTTTTTAAATATAATTTACTTTCGGTTAAATCTATTTGTAGTTAAAAACTTTGGACATGTCAAGCAACATAAGATTATCAACTAATGGATTGAGAAATTATCAAATTCAAACACTAATCATCCTAGACCAATACGCAAAACAACGATGAGTATATGTATGGTGTACTCTTATCTAGTTAGTTAAGTAACTCATCAGTTACCACTAGTAGTTTATTTTGCTTGGTACAATGTTGTTGGTACTAGTAGTTTACTGCAGTAGAAACTAGAGAGTAGAACTAGAAACTGTCACCAGCATGCAATATGTAAGTTTTCATGCGAAAGCGTGAAACCGAGTTAAGCTATTTGCCAAGGGGTTGACAAGAAATAGAAAGTTGTAAGTAAAGATGTACTATAGTTGGAAAAAACATGTCCAAGTCGTAGACAAGATAAGAAGATAGTACAAGTTTGTTTTTGACCAAGCGCCACCATGCATCTAGAAGATATACTATATGAAGCCTATTCTAGATAGCTCAAAAATCATTTTGGACACTCAACAAACAATTCGTCGGATTATCTACTTTATATGTCATTCTCTCATCAAATTAAATATTTAATAAATTTAAACTTTATTTGAGAATTTGGATGATAAGAGAAAGAGAGACTTTCAGCCTTTTAGGGAATGAGAGTAAGGAAAAATAGAGAAATATTTAAACAAAATTTGAGTGTTATTGTAAGAGTATCGCTATTTGTTACGGGTGAACAAAACAACGAACAACGACGATAGAAAGAAACAAGCGGTTACAATTTTTATTTAATATTAAAATAATATAGTTATGGTGTGTAGTGAATGAAAATAATGGGTAACTTGTACTAATATCCGTCGATTTTTGTCCGTTTGCTTCATACTACACAATATTTTTCTTTTTACAAAGAATGATAAATGAATACTTATGATTAATAATATATATTTTAGTATCCACCCCTACCCTTTTACGCTTAAAATTCGTTTGAAAAAGTTAAGATGTCATCCGCCAACTTATAATTTTGTAAGATATTTCTTGAAAATCATATTTGATCACATTCATTCAGGAAACTTTGAAACTGTTTGTTTGAACTTTTTTTTTGGCAAAATGTTTATTTGAATTTATTTTATGACTTTGCGTAACTTATACAAATAGAAACCATTCGTCCAAACCAGATTTCAACTTATTTTCATAATTTTCTCCGGTAAACTTTATTTTCATTAGTTGTTTGCATTTGTGTAGAATATTCATTGTAATGAAAAGATCAGGCTATGTAATGGCATACGATTAGATGGAGTAATCATGATATCAAGCAAAATGGTTAGATGTACAGACAGTATGAACACAAAATGTATATCTGCAAACCAATTATTTATTCAACTTTCGTCATAACTCATAAGTTTTGGTCAAAAATCTTCCGTCATAAGTGAGATTGCCGAATAATTTGAAAATAAATATATTATTAGTTTATATGTCAAGTCAAATAACCTTTCAAAAAAAATAAAAAGTAAGTCAAATGAGAAAAAGAAACAAGCAAAACACCCTCTCAAAAAAAAAAAAAAACTTCTGAGGAAAACACTAAAATTTGCATTTGAATAAAGTTACGATTTCAGCCCAGGCATTAAACATTGACGAATTCTGCCCTTTACCCAAACGGTTTTGTTCATTCCTAAAGTAAATGTCCAAAATACCCCTACGCATGTTAACTCCCGCTAGCGTTAACTCTGCTTGAGTTAAGTCACGTTGAAAAAAACATAAATTTTTCAAGCATACAATTCTCCCTCTTCAGTACCTATACATTTTCAATCATCCCACACACCCTTTTTATTGCATCAATTTATTTATAGCAGTACATGAATTCATGGCAGCACGGTTTCGTTTGTGAAAATTTATGATTCATGAATTCAATTAGCCATACATGAATTCATAGTAGTACTGTTTACTGATACGTTTCTGAAAATTAGCGATACATGAATTGCATCAATTAGCGATACATAATTCTGGAAGCATGTTTCAACGTGACTTGACTTAAGTCACGTTTGTTGTAATTTGAGCGTGAGTTAACCTGCGTAAGGATAATTCGAACATTTACTTTGAAAATGAGCAAATCCATTTGGGTAAAGAGCAGAATTCAACAGTGACTTCAAAGGCCAGCTTGTATATACTAATCTATAAAATCTACCATACCCCCACAGCTTCATGTTAGGACTCAGTAATCAGTATACCAACTTACAAACAAGGTATCTAATTAATTATAAACTTACATATACACTTTGAAATATAATGTTACATAGATGAAAAGGACCCAAAATTCCCTTCCCACATACCAGAAATTACTATCCGTGTTGTTAATAGCTAGAGCCAGTCATGGTAATTTACACCATGAAAGAATACAAAGCTTATGTGCATATTTATTCCACTACTGTATGTACACATACATATAACTTGGTGATTTACCCTTTTTACCAAATAAAATGAAGATCTAGCTAACAAAATTGGGTCGAGCAAGCCATGGCATCAAGTCGGTGACTCAGCCAAAAGAAGAGTGTGCCACCAACCACATGCAACGTTTTTAGCTACACAACCTTCTATTGCGACTTCAGATGGAATGTTTCGGTCAATCACGTCCCCAAGGCCGAGCTGTCAACCAAAAATTGCGACTTAGACAACACTATGATACCATACCAATTATATATTTTCCGTTATTTCACCAACCTATAACATTATCACTTAAATACATATGTCAGGTAGAACTTTCAATAATGCTTATTTCTAAAATATGAAATAAAAATGGCAGTGCAATATACTCACCTGTCCATATTTGTTCCATCCCCAGCTGAAGACTTTTCCATTATCTTGAAGAAACAAAAGGAAAACTAGTGATAATCTATTAATGATAGGGCATGCAAGTAACAGATGTTTTATATTTCCAACGTAATCAAGAAGATACGAAATTGATTAGTTAATGATGTATATTACATTTTACAATTCATACAGCCAACGCTCAAAATATTATTCAAATAACTAAACTAGCACAAATGTCATTGTTGACTTTTGATAAATTCAACTGGCATGAGGGGAAGAAAAGAGTAAAGGAAACACAGCTAGGGTTTGTATTAACATTGGTCGCCAATGTAACTAGAATAAGACTCTACACACTTCACTTGGGCTAATTAGACAGCGTCTAAAACTCTCTTCGCTCGGTTGTTACTTCTCCACCCTCTATCTTCTCTTTTCCCTTCTATTTTTAATTGCTTGCCCCCCTTACTTCCTATATATGTTCGTAATGTTTACATTTGGTTAGTATAATAGTTAGTAGTTATATCATCATTAACCACTCTCTTCTTTATCCCTTTTCAGACACACCCTCTTACCGTGAGGCCTGATATCAACTTCACAAGATTATAGAATATATTCACCTCCACCATTTCACAATCGTACTAGCATCCTTCATCTTTTACAAAGGAAATAAAAAACAGTCCCATTATTTTCCATCGCTCTAGTTGGTTGCGTTGGCAAAGGATAATGTTAATTGAACTTGAGGGAAAAACCCTGTCTCTTTTGATGGAATCCATTTTGGAACAAACAAAAACAGAAGGAAGATGCAAGCATAGTACTTGATCGACAGTACCTTCTAGATTTCATTTAAGGAATTTTATTTAAAATTATACATGAATTCAAGTCTAGCAGCCTTTAGAGATGCACTAAAGTAAATTCAACTGTGGAACGATTGCTTTGCCAATGAAGATACCAAAATGACATACACAGGTTATGGCATACCTGTTACTAGAGCAGTGTGACGAGCCCCACAAGATATGGTCTTTACATTCACATTTTCCAAGCTCGGACAATCCAGCAGTCTTGGTAGAGTCTGCCTCACAATTAAAAACAAATATCACATAATACCCAATAAAACTGAGTATGTAGCTTAAGGTGACACCAATAAAGATATAGTCATGGTACACTGGACAACAATATAAGATCCATTTATGAAAAGCTAAAAAAATGTGGTTTTCAGATTGTGTAAAAGATTTTTTTTAGAGATTCTGATTCTTCAGAAACGCTAAAGCCAAACCTCCTACAAATTCTTACAAACTGAGTTTTTATACAGAAGTGATTTCTTAAGTAAAATTCCCAAACAAATGGGATCATAATCATACCATTATATATCGTTTCAAATTTTAGCGACAATAAGAGTGGGGGTGTGGGTCATCTGTGGGATGGCTAGGGTGTACCTCAGCTTGATCAGAACCAGTTCCCAGCTGCCCAAACTGGTTCCCACCAAATGCATATACATCACCATCAGCAGATGTACAGACAGTATGCCACAAACCGGCAGCAATTCCCTCTATTTGAATGCCCAATAAGGAAGATACGCAGGTTGGACTTAGTTCATCGTCGGTGCTTCCTTGCCCGCACTTTTCCAAAACAAGATAACGAAATTTAGTATAACAAGCAAAATCATGCATCAACAAAGAAAGCTATCAAAAAGATAAATATTGGAACAGATTATCCCTTGTTAGAGTGAACCTCATCTTCAACATCTACATTGCTTTTGGTCTCTCATATTCTACTTACCTACATGTTGATCCCTAGAGAATGGTTAAAAATTGAAAACAAGAAGTGTTGTTGTAAGCAAATAAAAAACCCATGAATGTAGGTGCCTTTTGTAAATACACAGTGCCAAGGAAGTACTAGACAGCAAAATCAAAAAGATGTTGGTGACATGCAAATTAAGCAATAAAGTTAACACCAATATAGAGCAACAGCTGATACATCTTGTATCAAGAAAACACATGGAGACCAGTAAGGTGAACTGCATGGTCTTCCTTAAGAGAAATTCAGCACTGCAATCTGCTTTCTAAAATTAAGATCCAAGCAAACTACCACAGGTAAGAACACACCAGGGGATTTTATTTACAATAATACAGCCAAAACTTGCTAAATAGGTAAACTCTGCATGTGTAATGCTGGTTAACAATATCCTTAGTTAGGTAACCACATACGATAGGGAATATGCACCTAACTGAAAATAATTTATACTGCCAGCTAGGATATGCAAGTAGAGAAAACGCTCCATAAGTTTCACTAATCACCTGTCCATAAAGTCCCCAACCAAACGCAAGCACAGCTCCAGCATCTGTCATTTCAGCAGGCAGATATTTGAAAATCAGTATGTAAATGACCAAAAATAGTTGAGAACAATTCTAGGACACAATAAGAAACTATGGAAATTTGTTTAATTTTCAATGGATTAATTATTCAATTATTAATCTAGCATTAAGAAAGACAAGATTTATTGATATTTTCACTGAAGGACCTGTTGTTTCTCCCTCTCATTAAATCATACAATTCAATATCTGATTGTAAACATAGACACATTTTCTCTTTCTAAACACTTTTATCCACCAATCCTGATACCAGTCAGGTAAATTAAGCATATGGATATTCTCATTGTTGGTTCCCCAAAGAAACTAATGCAGGCTTCCTGAAAGATGTCTATTTGTGACACAAAAAGACTGACACGCACGCACCTGTGATTACTGCACTATGTCGACCACCACAGGCAATAGCCTTTATACAACTTCCAGGAATCCTAAAATTGTGTCCTTCTGAACTCATGCTTCCCTGAACCAGTGAAGAGGAATCAATGCAAGGAATAATATGAGGAGAGGACACCATACGTACTCTGGAGCCCAAACCAAGCTGCCCTTCACCTCCATAGCCCCAACCCCACACCTGTCCTATATCTGAAAAATTCAGAAAGTTACAATTAATGACATGTCTAAGACTGCATGTCTGATCTTCCATAGACAAAAGTGATGCTTCAACCAAAAGATGGCCGCATTACATGAAATTTTAAGCTCGGGAGAATAAATAGTCCATATAAAGTCAATACCTGACAATACTAGGGTATGACGCCCACCGGCAGCAACACTTGTTATCTTTACCCCTGGATTTAGTGTGACAAGACATGGCATTGCTGTTAGAATATCATCACCAGATGATGAGGTTTGAGCCGCTTGCTTTGCTGAAGAAGATACTTTCCTTCTCTTGGTACTTTCTTCTCCACTTGAAACAGTTCCTCCTGTGGATTTTGAGACTTGAGAACGAGAGCTCACTGTTGCAAAATCACTCTACATCAGTTTGTTAGATAAAGCATAAGTATCCTTCTTTGCTCATCATAAAGTGCAAAACTCTTCTTCTTTCTTTTTGGGGTTTCGAACTTCGTATCTTAAATCAGTTCCCTTCTCCAGAATCCTTTTCGTAGACCTTGGCTAAGCTTAGACCACCTCCTGGGAGGGGCAGGTATCTGTAGACAAATGTCCAGTGTAAAGAGGTTAGACATACCTTGTTCTGTCAAGAATGAACTCTGCTTTCCTTGTGCATCTTTTTCAGGACTTACCCCTTGCGAAGTTTCACCAAATACCTTCCCAGAAGGAATACATTCCTTCCATCCCCATGTGTAAACTTCTCCACAATCTACAACAGGACAGCAAAGTATACTTGTAAGATGATGCCAGTAAGAGATACAATCTCTTACTCAAATAAATATAATTTCTTGAATCATATTCGATATTCATGATTTTTTGTTTTGAATCAAAGATGAAGAGAGGCTTCAGATTAGCATTTAGGCACATTCTTCAACGCCGTAACAACTCGTACCAAAGCAGTGCGCATAATGTTGTTACAGCTCATGCCAATAATACTTTCATCATCAGCTACGATATTCATGAAATTAACAGTCAGTAAGTATTGGATGATTTGTCCAGCAAGACATTACCACTGATTCAATTTTTAATTTTTAATTTATCCCTTGTCCTTACAATAACATCAATTTTTTTCTTTGGCAAGCAAGATAAAGAAACAAAGCTTACCCGTCGCAGCAACACAATGTGCCCATGCAGAAGCAGCTTTTACAATAGACACTTCATTCGGAAGAGGGAAAGGCTCTGGAGTTTCCTTCACAAATAAAATTATAAAATGTTGGTAAACAAACCAAAAAAAAAAAAACCGGAGCCAATATCATTCTATATGGCTCTGCATTACCCCGTGCTTGCCCGATGTCACATAACTTTGGCCTAGATCATCTGTCGAACCCCATGTTATAAGCTTTCCCGATTCTGATTAAGGAAGAAAATATGAGCAATGATGAATCATTTTAAGTTTTCAATAATAAAATGTACTTAAAAGAAAGAGATCCAAAAGAGATAGAGTGATGGAAAGATGTGCATTGTCATAACTTTCTCAAAAAAACGTTCATGGCCCTAGTAATACGGAGTTCAGCCCAATGTTTGGTCAAAGATTGTTGCGGAATCGAATTTCATGCCCCAAATCAATTCGACCTTGATTGAAATAATTTAAATTAAAAAGGGTTAATTAAGTAAATGATCTCTATAAATATTAATAATCAGATTTTCGTTTTTAGTCCTTACAAAAAACTGCATTTTCCTTTAGCATTTTTAACGGACAATTTAGCCGGGGACAAGAACTGCCGATTGAAAATTTTACAAGGATTAAAAATGTTGACGAAAGATTTTACAGACCATGTGAATTTTTTGTTGTAATAATTAAAAACGAAATTTTGTATATTTACTGTCCATTTACTTAATTAACCCAGTTAAAAATAATAACAATAACAATAAAAAAATTAGGCTAAGAAACACAATCAAATAAACACATATATTACTAAGAAGAGGAATGATATTTTGACATCCAATTTCCAACAATTTTTAGTGACAACGTTTTTCTTCTCTTTTTATTGGACAAGAACAAATAGAGAGAGAGAAAAAAAAAGGAAGGGAGAGAATAGATGTTCAAATATCATTTCTCTATTAAGAATAACCGAAAATATCTCAATGAATTTCTCACTTAATTAAAATGGAAATGAAACACACAATGCAAATTTCATCATTTCAAGCTTCTTAAATTGAAAATCAAAATCCACAACTAAGTAAAAAATCAAAATCAAAATCAACAAATAAGTAAAAAATGGAAGTAAATTGAAAATGATAAAATACCAGATATAGCCATGGCAAATCCACAACCACCACCAGAAACATCCTTCCAGTTATAACCAGCAGACGACGCCGGAACCCTAACAAGTACCGGCGTCAATAACGGCGTCCTTTGCGGCAAAGCTCCTGGTAAATAGCCCCACATGTAAACCATTTTCTCCTTCATTTCACACCCTTCACCATTCATGATTATGATTTTCCCAATGCAGTTAATTTCAAAACTGTTCCGTGGCGGTTTCTCAGAGAAACTTTGAAGAGTGAAAGAAACAATTGACCTAAATGCGTTGTCTTCGTTGCTTCGTTAAAAAGAGGGTGTATCATTTTCACTGGAATGCGTGCGCCACGTAGGATTGTCACGTGGTTCAACTAACACGTGGCGTGATGTAAGCCGTTATTTTCTTCGTTGATTTGTGGCCACGAATTTTAAAGAAGTTTCTGGAATGTATGAAAAGTCCAAAAATTATAGGGCCGTGTGCTTTAAGAGCACCTACGTGGGGGTTCGTTTTATTGCCACGTGTTGTTTGGTCCTTTAAGTGACAATCATTAAGTTTTATTACGGTTTGGCACGTCATCGATGGGCCCATGAAGGTGCTCCAATGAAGTTGAGTTTGGTGGGTGGGAAATGAGAATGGGATGTGAGTTAGAATAGTGTTATTTTTGGCAATTCAAATGATTTATGCAATTGGACAAATTTGAGCTAAGATTCTTGTGGTTAAGTGACTTAGATGTGTCCTTATTTTCCTTTCCTACTCCAAGGACAAACGATATATACTTTGAAATAATTAATTATGAAATGGAATAACAAGGTAATATTTTATGGATGAATAATATTATTTGAAAAGAAAGAAAGAAAAAAAACGACTTTTGAGAATAGTTTATAAAAGAAAAGTGTTAGCTTGTACTCTCAAAGTTAAGAAACTAAAGATAAAAATATTTTGTTGTAAATTGTGCATTCAATATTCTCAGGCACGGATCTAGTGTGGGGGCAATGAGGTCAAACGACCTCACTTGTCTCCACATGTGTATTGTATTTTTAACCTAAAATTAGATATATATCTAGTTTGACCCCTCTTTATATAGTACTATTGTCTTCACATAGTCTATTTATTACACTACAAAAAATTATAAAAACTAAGAAGGATCCTAATGAGTGTTCTAAGAGCACTAGTTAATAAATTAAAAGGAGTAATTTTTTTTATAAAAAGCTGTTATAATCATTACATTCATAAAAATAACGCTTATTTTTAAGATAAAAATTTCTTTTATGAAATCTTTAACCAAGTATCTAAGAGCATATGGTTGGCAAGACCATAAAACTATTATTATAATATAAATTATTCTTATATTTGTTGAAAAAGATTGTGACTGACGCTACGTCGGTGGTGAAAAAATAATTAATTATGGTTATATTTTTTATACTCTGCTAAAAATGGGCAAATATGTAAAAAAAAAATCAACATTTTAGCGCAATTATAAATATAACTTGTATAATTTTCGCACGCTTACGCGTTTATAAAGTTTTATATAAATTTTTATGATATAACTTGACCCCACTTATTAAAATTTCTGGATCCGTCACTGAATATTCTAGAAATTTAAAATCTTATCTTTTCAAGACATAATTTATGATTTAATTTAATTTTTAAATTTTTAACTTGTGCATTAAGGGCACAAGTTAACACTAACCGTTTTTTAAAAAAAATTTGTTTTTTTTTAATCAGCAAATATTATTCTCGTCGAATTTTTGTAAGACATGCAGGAAAAAATACAAACAAAGGAAAGCAAGAAAAAAAATAGTTAGAAAGATATCTTACATGTGCATAACACCTTTCGTACCACCAAAAGCCAATAAAGCTAGCATTAGAGGGAACAAAAACACCCAAAAAGCATTGGAGCAAGTCAAGAAATTCATTTATCATACATAATTTATTTATTTTTTAATAAAAGAGGATTGACGTCTAAAAGTGAATAAGAACTATATAGTTACATGAATGGTTTTAAGCATGTAAGTCTTAGAAATGACATAAAAAGGAGACTGAAGACCTCACTGTGAGGTGTTTCCATAACATGAAAGTTAAAAGAATTCAAAGAGAAATTAAGATTAACTAACCAATTATTCTTCAAAAAGATTAACTAACCAATCGGAACTCTTATTTTCTTCTCAATATATATGATTGAAATTCATCAGCCAATATGCACTCTTGTCATACATGTCATGTTAATTTAGAAGAGAGATAAAAATAAACGAGTCTTATAAATCTATCATTTGTGTCTACATCTTTCGTAAATTATTAATAGATTAATGAATTATTTTGATCTATCAAAATTCAAATCCATTCAACCTATTCTTTTTACTACCCCTGGATTTAAGTGAGCTCTTGGACTCGATTAATCTAACTTTGTTCTATAAAAAACAAATAATAACAAAAGTGAGCTTAATCTCAATTTTCTTAAATGACTCATTTTTCAATTTCATGTATGAGACACATCAATATGTAGCCTGAGTTTGACACTTCAATTATATGTAGCATGACTTTAACTTTATACAAGATTTCATTCCAATTTTATGGAAGACAAGGACCAATCCAAACTGAGATCCTCACACATATGTAGAAATGGTCAAAATAGTTTTGTTAAAAAGAATGTGGAACTCTCAACACATTTGTTATTGGACATCTCTATTGGACATCTCAAGAGTGACTAAAGTATATGTTCCAATTTCATACCATTATAAAAATTTAAATCATACAAAAAATTTGTGGCACCGATTGCTCACACCACTTTCAAAAAAATTATAAATTACCAAGTATGTTTTAAATTTATTTATATTAATATACTCAATATGCGATGATTATAGATCTTATTAACAAATTACTTCCCTAAAATAAAGTTTTAAATTAAGTTTGTATTCAATTAGAATTAGAATTAGAATAAAGGATGAACATTTGTTTAGCAAAAGTTTATCAAAACTACGACATTTACAATTAGATAAAAAGTATATATATATATATATATATATATATATATATTCAACCAAAATTCATAAGTATCATTGTATTCATATTTAAATTTTATAATTTAACGAGTCTACATGTCATCTATCAGAAAAGATTATGACAAAGGAGCAGTTAAAAAATAGGTCCATTTTCAGGATGGTTCCATTATAACGTGGCTATCAAGCTTCAGTTATTAACTTTATTGATTGATTCATCAGCCCTGTGGTTAATAAGAATAGCAGAGAAATAATTGATGTGGTCGGGTCCATGGTAAAACGATGTGTAACTAACTCTTCACTTTGCGTTAAAAAAAACAAAAAACTCATCACGATCAAAATTATATTTATGAAGTTATGAACGAAGAATTCGTGAGAAGCTAGAACCGTTGGATGTTTATTCACAATCATTGGACTGTGTTCCTGGTATGAAATCTTGTGGCAAAGAAGAGGTGATGTTTTATCCATATTTGATGTCGGCATGATTGTACGATTTCTTATCATTGAATGATGGTTCTCAATTATTATATAATTGACAAAATGTATAAATAATTTAAACATGTGATATGATTGTTGAAATGTCTATTTTTATGATACGAATCACAGAAGAATTAAGATGGTTAAGACAATGATACGAGAATGAAGAGAAATAGTAGTCCATTTTGTATGATTAAAAGAAGAAATAATGTGCACAACTTCAACAAAAGTTTTAAAATTATTATTTAGTTGGATGTTTTGATTGGGGTTCGAACTTTAGTTTATGTGTTTGAGTTTTTAATGACTATTGTTATTTCATTTATCTAAAAAATAGAAATAATAAACCATGCTTTAATTGTATTAGTACACATTGGAATCAAGGTGATTTGATCATTCTGTTGTTTATAGTGATTTTGGTAGTTAATTGTGATTTTGTCAAACTTAGCATGCATCCAAACATGCAATTATAATGTTCTTTGTTTTAGTTTAATGGAAAAGGAAAACAAAAAAAAGATCATTTATATTTCAAATTGTGGCTTGAATTTTATAGACATTATGCAAATAATTTGGCTTCTCGTCTAGGGATGATAACAGAAATGGTTTGCTAGAGTTTCTCTTTTACTTGCATTTTTTTTGAGGCAGCTAGAGTATCTGTAAACTAAAATATCAAATTTCTTTAAATAATAGACCATTTTGTTTCTAATATTCAGAGAAATGTTGTTTAATTGAATTTGTGATTTTGTATGTATAGAGTATTGTAAGATTATAGACTTATTTGTAACGACTGAAAATTGATGACTGAAATTGCTCAAAAACAATTGGTCAAAAAACTATTGAAAAACTAAAATTAGACATTTCTCACAATCACAAAATCTGATCAGTTTCAAAAATAAAGGAAAATTTGATTGACCTGAAAACTAACATAGACCACAGTCTACATTAAAATAAATAAATAAAAAATGATAAATGATAAAAAAAAAATGCCTTTAAATCATTGTGCAAGTGACCAAAAGAAATAGTTTTTGCATAGAAAAGGTATAATGTGTGGTTTGAATTGATGGTCTCTGGTGCATTAGATTTTGTACCATAAAAACGAGTTGGTTGCGAAGCTTGAAATTTTTTCAATACAAACTTAATCTCATAACTAAAACGAGTTGATTTGGAATTAGCCTACACTAAGACCATCTTATCAAAGACCGTCTTATCAAATAGAGGACCTTCAACCTCGAGTTCTTATCTGCAGCAGGGCTGGCAATGGCAACGTCACTTTTCGTAAGCTCGCGATGATCAATATCTATTAGAGAAATCCAAAATATCGCGAGAGAATGTCTTATGAATCCTTCACGACTTAACACCACTACTGTCTTATGAAACCACACCTTAACTACAATCTTTTCTTACTTTCTATTCTATTCAACAAACCATTCAGCTATTTGCCTATTTCATGTCTGAACACTCCATAGATACATGACAGATAGACAAGGTCACGCAACAAAACCCAGTTACCTATATAGGGGAAACAAAATGGGGATAGGTCTACCATTCATCTATATAACTTCAAAAGGAAACATGTTTTCTTCCAAGACATCATTGTAAAAACAAATATATCAACTATTTTACTAGTATTCATATTAAACTCATCAAACATGATATACCCTACATTTGAAATTTGGAACTGATCCAATGTCTGATTATAGTTGAAAATGTTGTCCAGAGTAGCCCTTTGAGACAAGGTAGGAAGGGTAGAAACTTCACAAATAGAAGTTGTGCAATCAGGTAAAAAGAAAACCGAGAATCACTCGTATTGACACAGTTTCATAACTTTTCAAGGTTGAAGATACAGATTTTAAATTAATTTTACGTACGCCTCCTGACACGCCTGCCAATTGGATTAGTTGATTATGATGCCCCTCCTCCATCTGCTATATCTTGCCTGTATATGCTACTGCCACTTCTTTTCCTGCTCAACGTCTGACCTGAGTTATCATCCACTGATGCAAATGTCTCCAGCAATTCTAATAACATTGAAGGATAGCTCTCTTTTAAATGCAAAAAAGCTTCTGATTGCATTACAGCTGCACAAAGCATAATAAATAATAATCCATCAATAAGTATTGAAAAGTTGAGATTTCAATGGTTCGAAAAGGCGCTACGAGCAAGATTTAAATTTAAATTCATATAGCGTATGCAGTGAGCAAAATTTAAATTAAAATAACAAGTGATAAAAACCTCAAATATATTGTTTCTGAACAGCGAGAAAACATTTATTCCAAGACTAGAAGAAGCCTTCAAAAATCTAGAAAGTGACTCAATCAATGACAAATATATGCAAGATGAGAATGGAAGAAGCCTCAAACAAACCCCATTTAAGAATAATTTCAAGAACTTGAAATTCAACACCAAATTCCAAACAATTTTCAAATACACTAGAGGGTAACACCAAATAAAAGTTACTTTCTCAACATAAATTGACAGAAGCCATGGTCATTAGAGGGTAACACCAAATAAAAGTTACTTTCTCAACATAAACCAGGGAACAATGGAGACTGATAGTTAAAACAATTATTGTTTAATAAACTTCAGATATCAAATAAAACTAGGGGTCAGACCAACAGATGTCATACCAACCATAACTGAATCTAGACCTGTCTTCGTCCATTTGAGCCTTCAGTTTGGTTAGATGACAGTTTCGTTGGGTAGTTTGATTCAGTTTAGGGTCAATATCTTTCACTGTTGAAACTTTATTCTTGTTCACTACTCCACATTTCCATTAACATGAGCAGCAAAAATCCACGAGTTTGTAACAGAGAAAACGAGAAATAAGAAAGACATTAAAAAGAGCAAGAAAGAGATCAGAGCCATGGGATTCAAATGGGGCCAGGCTCACGATGCGACTGGTGGGAGACGCATAGTTGCCACTGCTCGAGGCCACAGACAAAGACTTTGAATGAGGCTCAGTCTGAAGATGAAGAAGACGGAGCTCAAAGCAGACAAATAAGGAGACTTACAGAGAACACTTAGTAGGAAAGAACATGGCAGTCTTACAATTTGACAAAGAATCATTCGTCCTATCCCTCCTCCCTGCTTCTTTCTCATCCTCTTTAATATTTCTCATTTTTCATCCCTGGTAGTACTAGTAGTAGATTCTTTATTTTACAGAAACTGTTATGGTAGCCTTTGAAAATTAGTACTGCAATAAAGCTTTTGCTTCCCAAGCCTCAATATTTACTGGACATTTGATAGCTCATGCATCAAGAGTATAAAAAAGTTTGCCAGTTTTATTTTCCATAATACTATCGTGTAAACAAGTTATTTCACAAACTTGACGGCAATATACCTAAGCAGAAGAACACACTTTTTATGCAAGCAATGAAGACATCAGCGTTGAATGTTAGTTTGTGCACATAAACAAGGTCTAAAACAGTTCATGCAAAAAATTAAAACATGAATGTCTACATATGCACAAACACAAAGATAATCACATTCTTTTCACAAAATATCAACTTAAACTTACTTAGATAGTGTTGTATTTGGCTTCAAATTTTGTGATCTGAAGGAACAGAGAAACCGTGACACGATTTCATAAGCTTGTCACAATTTTGGTAGTGCCGAGAGCATGTTTTTTTGGATGTTCAATCGTGACACGATTTTGGGAAAACGTGTCACGATTTTCGGCTTGCTGGGCACGTCTTCAGGATAAGGTTAGTCGTACCTTGAATCGTACGCACCAAACGTGTCACGATTTGGCAAAACGTGACACGATTTTGACAGCTGAAGACTGCTATATAAGACATTCTCTCGCGATATTTTGGATTTCTCTAATAGATATTGATCATCGCGAGCTTACGAAAAGTGGTGTTGCCATTGCCAGCCCTGCTGCAGATAAGAACTCGAGGTTGAAGGTCCTCTATTTGATAAAACGTGACACGATTTTGACAGCTGAAGACTGCTATATAAATGTTTCTTTGCAGATTTTGAAGGAGAGCTTGAAGAGAGAGAAACTTGGATTACAAAGGAGGTAACTTTAGGGTTGAGTGTTTTTGTAGTGAGGTTCTCTTGGGTTGGGAAACATTGTAAACACCTTGGGTAGTGAGATTTCACCATTGGAAGGATCAAAAAGCTTCCTTTTGTATTTTTTCTTAGGATTCATTGAGAGTGTGGGTGACATGAAAATGGGTAGAAATTAGGTCTTGTTCTTTTGTGAGCTTGTAAGCTAATCTCTTGTAACTCTTTTGTATCACTTTCATCTTAGTGGATTGGAGGGCTGCTCTCTCCCCCAGAGTAGGTCATATTGGACCGAACTGGGTTACCATCTTGGTGTGTTTGTTCCTTTCTTTCATTGCTTATCTTTATTGTTTTGATTATACTTGTGGTGTTGCTCTACACTTAGATTTAGTTCTGTTTTTGTTGTTGTTGCTTGGAGACACTTTATCTATTGATTACCGCTTCCTTTGCTCCACACATCTTTGTTATTCATTGGTGTGATTTTGTCAGAATTCACAACAGATATTTCCCTTACCTCCAACATTCCTTCCTCCATAACTTTATAACTTCTGGGAAGAGATCCTTCCAAGAGATTAACGGAAACAAAAATGAAGTCTAAAAACACACTTACAGAAGGAATGAATGAGATTCAAAAGGATCTCAGGTCATAATTAATTTTGAATGTAAATATAGATATTAGTTATTAATGAATAATGAAAAATGAAGGTTGCATTATACTATCAAATCAAACCCCTGCAGTATCATCGAAAACAATGTACAAACAATAACATGCAATAGTACGCACCACCGAAATTTGTCGGATTTGCAATAAATTTCAAATAGATCCCCTTCAACTGTGGACAATGGTGTTGCTCGGCCAGGACAAGTGTTGTTTGTGGCTACGGTCGCAATATTGATTTCTTCACACAATTTTGATTCACATAACATTTTTAGTCTGTCAAGATTATAGAGATCAGCAGCAGCCAATAGATGCTGCACCATGACAGTAAAAGAGCACACAGGTATTGAGCCCATAACCTCATAGATATCAGGAAGTTTGTCCGAGTAAATGAAGAGAAGCATCACCTGGAGAAAAATAATAACAACAGGATTTTCACTCAATCAATCTGCTTAACAGTAATGCATGAAATAATAACATGAAGAAGACTGTCATGTAAGAACCATATCTTAAAAAAACCAGCCACAATTCACCAAGTATTAGAGTGGAATGATATCATAATTGACATAATCAGCAGTCAGTATTCAACAAAAGACTGCAGTGAACCAGTCATTGCCTTAACTCTCCATGCTAAAATGATGAAAATATAAAACCCTTTCTGCTTATTTTGATAGAGACAAATCACCCTATTTTACTCTACCACAAACAATTATTCTTATAATATACACCCAGTTTCAACTAGCTGCTTCACAAACAAATGCACCCAGTTTGAACTTCAAATCATAGTCACATAATCCATTGCACTCAATAGAGAAATCATGAATCGGTTCCCGGGTACCAATTCACGATACTTCCGTGAATTGGTTCATTAGAATTCATATACAGTTTGTCGAAAACCAAGTACCAAAGCATGGACGTCGCTCCAGATTAAAAACTGCTAATACATAAGCTCAATCTCCTCTACCACTACTTCCTCTAAGCAAGTATCCTTGACAAGTCCAAAAAAATGAGCTCTAAACAAAGGCGACCTCGCACCAAGAATCAGCTTATGAGCCTTAAAGCTTTCACTCTTGACCTTAAAAACAATGTCACAACCAACTTGAGATTCAAACAAACTCTTGAAATCTCTACCCATATTAGAAGCAGGCACAATAACACCCTGTTTAGATGCTTCAAAATGCGTCTTCACAACACCAACGGTGCAATGCATTACAAGACAATCATCCTTCAAATACTCTGAAGTTTCCAACAGTGTCCTAAAAAAACGCTTGTAACCCCTAAAACACAAAAAAAGAGTACACTTTAATTACACTAAATTGAAAACACTAAAGCCCCAAAATCATAAACTCGTAAAACCCCAAGGGTTGGACTGGTGGTGTAGGCTTGTGACAGGAGTGTGCTCCTCTCTATGTCTCAAGTTCGAATCCTCCAAGTCTGAACCCAAAAACACCTGTTCGGATAGACAACTTAATTTGCAGCTTATAGCAAAAGTGGTTATATTGATAAGTGCTTTTCCGTAAGCTATTTTGTTAACAAAAATAAAATAAACATATATGTTTGTTGTATAAGCTATGAACTGTTTTCATGAGCTATCTTAGAGAGCTTATGAAAATAAGCAGAAAACAAGTTATGAACATTTCATAAGCTGTTTTCATAAGTTCTACCAAACAGTCTCACAAGTGCTTATGTCAGTAAATAAGTTCAAATAAGCTAATCGAAACAGCCCTAAAACCCAAAAAATCATAAACTCTTATAATCATTATTAATTAATGTAATTAACACACAATTAACACAAGATTATGAACCACATGCCTCCTCTGTACTTCAAAGTATAAGGACCACTTTCAAGAGGACGATTAAAGTGGCTATGAACTTTATGATTCCCCTTTGAGGTTTGATCATGCAAAGTTAACTTGAAAAGCGCCGTAACATCACATCAGTACCGTCGCTCGCAGTGCGATGAAAACCGAAACATACATAGAATTATCTTCAGGGTTTTTGCCATCAAGGTAGAAATAAACAGCTCAATCATAACCACCGACGCTGAAAGGTTCACTGGTGATGTATTTTCCAGCACCCATTCCTTTGGCTAAAGAATAACCCTTTATCGTTAATTCGTGTGACCCATTTACTGTGAAGCATGAGTACTACGTCAAACAAAACTCGGGACTCGGGTTATGTCCCAATTTCGCATCAATAAAATTTCCTCTTGGAAAATATTTAGCTTTGAAGACTCTGGAAACTATAGTTTCATGGTCGGTTACTAATTTCCAACCTTGCTTCCCTAACATAGCCAAGGTAAAACCATATAGATGTTGAAAAGCCATTCCTCCATACTCTTTCCTCGTAGCCACATGATCCCACCTCATCAAGTTTATTCCTTTCCCACTCTGTATATTCGATCCCCACCAAAAAGAATTTAACATTTAATAGTTGGAAGCCTAAAAGAACTCATACAATATGTCGAGATAGATTGATCAACAAATTTAATAAGTACACTGTCCAACTTTGAATTTTGTTCCATATGTGATCTCAAATCTAGCTAAACACTGTTTTCTTTCTACTTTCAATCAAAGACTGTAATCTCAAATATTTACTAGAACCATTGCTTTCTGTCACCTGAAAAAATGTTCTTCACCACCTCTCTTACGGCCCACTTTAGTGTATCTGCTAAAGAAAATTGTAGACAACTAAAGATTGATTGTTTGGCCTGACGCCTCCTCATAATTTTTAAAGGCTTCCAATAGTTTTCTTGCTTCCCATTCCCCCTCCCTTCAAAAAAGAAAACAACCATCAGTAAATAACAAGTGTGTCAGAAATGGAGCTCCTCGTCACACTTTAATATTCTGTATGTCAGTGCATGCTTCCAATCTTTTTAGAAGGACAAATATTTCTTTTGCAAAAATAATGAAAAGGTACAGGGATAGAGGATCCCCTTTGTCTCAAATCTCTTCCTGGATTATGATAACACAACTTTTATTCTATTCGCCAAAACCTTTGAAATGGTTATATAAATAACATTGCAGAGAGAAATAAGTCTCAAATCCTTCATAGGAAACTCATCATATTCAAGCCACAAAACACTTGCATGAATAATCTCGGGACCTCAAGGTTAGGATGCCAAAAATGTTTGGAGAATGCCGAGTTAAGATCGTCCGATTGGAGCTTTGTCTTGGTGCATTGGAAATAAAGCTTGTCTAAACTCTTCCATGGTAAACAATTTCTGCATATTCTCATTACCTTCCTCAGTTATGGTTTGGTGAACTAACTTTGTTATCACTTGCATATTCCTTACGTTTCATATGAAAAAGCTCATCAAAATATTATTCTCATCTTTAATAACCATCTATTTGGATGAATCGAAGAAGCCTATTTTTTCTATTATTTATAGAAATAAATTTAGAATAAAAGGATATGATTCAGTTTAAGGTACCGTAGACATTCTTAATCAAAGAACACTTACAAAGGTTCCATGATCATATTTACGAGACTCGCACCCATAATCCCAAAACCCAATATCTATATTTTTAGCAATATCCCAAAACCTCGGAGCTTTGCTCTCTTTCTCTTTAGGCCTACGCCCCTCCCAAAAAAAGAAATAAGACACGTATGAAGTGGTTTTATCTATATCGAGGGTAGCACTTGAGGACATTGTGGTTGGTGACATTGACCAACCACAATTTATTGTGGTTACATGTGGCTTTCTTTTTTTTTCTTTCACAAGATTTTTTTTTTTTTGTGCACTTGTAACATTGTGGTTGGTAATGTCACCAACCACAATGTCACCCAAGTATTATCTGGAATAAGATTCCCTGCTGTAACAGCATGGTGCTGTAAAGAATGACCGTCATCTAATCATAATTTGATGGTTAAGATTGTTTTAACTAAAAATACACAGTTTTAATCTCAACCGTATCGATTCAATGAAATAATTGAGTGTGTTACATCATACTATAGTGTTGAGAAAAAAGAGTGTTTTTAGTATTTTTAGTAAAAAAAAAAACTATTTTTACATTTTATTTTTAGTATTGACAACAAACTACATTGTATATTACTTGTACTAGTACTAGTATGATGATGAAAGCAAATCCATGCGGTCAATAATCTATTTTCTCTAACCCATGTCACATAACTTATCATACTCCAATTAAACGAGGAAACTGAGTTTACTGAAATCCAAGAACAAAGTGTGTGATTAGTAATAACTATCACTATCTACAAGTTTAGCTCCAAAAAACAGAACACAAAGGTACAAACAAACACACTCTCTACTTCTTCTTCTTCTTCATTCATCTCAGATGTGACAAATTCATGAACTAGTTCTGAAAATCGTTCCTTTCCGATCCATAAATCAAACTATGAAATCACCAATCAATGTCGATTTTCTCAAAATCGTTGCTTTCTTCTTCATTTCCTTCACTTTCTTCTACTTAGGTAAACACTGGTCCGATGGATATCAACAACTCATCTTCTTCACACAAAACTCCGACCCGGATCCCAATCAGAATCCAAATCAAGCTGTTTCAATTTCCCCTAATTTCAATAAAAACTTCAACATTTCCACCTTAGTCGATCAAGAAAAAACCCTAACACAACCTCCTCCACCGTCACCGCCACCACCGCCACCGCCACCGCCGGCGGATTCGGTGGAGAAATTCGGGATCGTGAACGAGAATGGAACAATGTCGGAGGAGTTTGAAATCGGGAGCTTCGATCCAGCGATGGTGGATGATTGGGTTAACGAAACGCAAGTTGAAAAGGAAGGTTCTGAGAGTGTTACGAAATTCGCGATCAAGAAATTTGGATTGTGTTCACGAGGTATGAGTGAGTATATACCTTGTTTGGATAATGTAGAAGCGATTAAGAAGTTGCCATCGACGGAGAAAGGTGAGAGATTTGAACGGCATTGTCCTGAAGATGGTAAAAAGTTGAATTGTTTGGTTCCTGCTCCTAAAGGGTATCGTGCTCCAATTCCATGGCCCAAAAGCAGAGATGAGGTCAAAATTTCATTTTTATTGTTTTTGCTTTCAATTAAGCTAAATGTGTGTTTTAAAGTTTTAATTTTTATTATGTATGTCTTCATATCATTGAATTAGTTTTTTTTTTTTTTTTGGGTGTAGGTATGGTTCAGTAATGTTCCTCATACTCGTCTAGTTGAAGATAAAGGTGGCCAAAACTGGATTTCAAGAGACAAAGATAAGTTTAAATTTCCAGGAGGTGGTACACAGTTTATACACGGGGCGGATGAATACTTGGACCATATTTCTAAGGTTACTTACTATATTGAGCTTAATATTACATCATCTATTAATATTTCAATGTTTTCACGACGCCACATTACATTTCATGGTTGCAAGATAGTGCAATGTGATTGGATGTTTGTGAAGTAATTTTAAACTATCAGTGTAATATAAATTAGATATCATTGTATGGTGTATTTTGGTTTCACCGTTTTTTGGGACAGTATCAGTGTATAATGCAGGCTGATGTTGAATATCGGCTTTTGTAGATGATTCCTGAAATTACATTTGGTCGGCATATACGAGTTGCTCTTGATGTTGGCTGTGGTGTAGCTAGTTTTGGTGCGTACTTACTGCAACGGAATGTCGTCACCGTGTCTGTAGCTCCCAAGGATGTTCATGAGAATCAGATTCAGTTTGCTCTTGAGCGTGGGGTACCGGCCATGGTGGCAGCATTTGCAACTAGACGTTTATTATATCCTAGTCAGGCTTTTGACTTGATACACTGTTCACGCTGTAGAATAAATTGGACTCGAGATGGTATGTGTTTTTCTCTCTTGTATAATGAGCAATAGTTCTTGATAATTTAAATTTGATAGTGATGTCTCAATGTTGTTATTTGCATTATGATACTTAAAGGTTAAAACTTGTTTACTTGTGATGAAGATGGGATATTGCTGCTTGAAGTTAATAGGATGCTTAGAGCAGGAGGGTATTTTGTTTGGGCTGCCCAGCCAGTTTATAAGCACGAAGAAGTTTTAGAAGAACAATGGGAAGGTATAGTTGATACAAGTTTCCATTTAGATTGAATTTGTTGAAGCATTTTAGCTATGGTATTATTGAATTTCAGTATTCTTCTATGATATATCTTTGACCTAGACCTCTCTCAACAATTTGATTGCTATTCAAAGCAAAACTTGATCTTTTGTGTTCCCCTATAATGTTTAGTTATAAATTTACTTTTTTTCCGTTACGTGTCTTATATGCTATGACTTGAGGAGAAGCATCTTAAACTGTACAGTGTCAAATAGGTTCATGGTTTTTATTCTTAGACAATGCCTTTCCTACTTTTCTCGAACTGATTTGAACAGTCAATTAGTTATTGGGATTTGCCTAACTTTTTATTATTAAGAAATGCTGTCTGTTTTATGATGAGTCAATGTAACTCTGGGTTTTGTTGTCTACAGAGATGCTTAATCTTACCACTCGACTCTGCTGGAAGTTTTTGAAAAAAGATGGCTACATTGCAGTATGGCAGAAACCTTTTGACAATAGCTGCTATTTAAACCGTGAGGCAGGAACTAAACCTCCTCTATGCGACCCAAGTGATGACTCCGACAACGTTTGGTATTGTTTTCAAGCCTCAGATCTTGTCATGATTATAATTATATTTTTTTTATAGGAGATCTATAGTCAAGTCTGTCAATTTTCATCCATTTGAGTATCATAAAAATTATATGTAAATTTACTATCATTCTTTTATGTTATGTTGTAGATCATAGAGTATTCCATGATAAAATTCAGAGTTAAAAGTAGGTCCATTCTTGCTATGCTAAAACACCCTTAAAAAGTAAAACTAGTTCCTTTCTTCATTCTGGTTACACTCTTGACATTTATACTGCTCATGAGAAAGAAAACTGATAATGAGCTGTATCAAGCTTCTCATCCATCTTACTTTTATTATTAAATTTAATGGCTCACTTTGTTGACTTTATTATTTGTTTTATTTATCTAGGTATGTTGATCTAAAAGCATGCATCTCTGAATTGCCTAAGAATGAATATAAAGCCAATATTACTGATTGGCCTGCGCGTTTGCAAACCCCACCCAATAGGCTTCAAAGTATAAAACTTGATGCTTTCATATCCAGAAAAGAGCTATTTAAGGCAGAATCAAAATACTGGAATGATATAATAGAAGCTTATGTTCGTGCTTTGCACTGGAAGAAAATAAGATTAAGAAATGTTATGGACATGCGAGCAGGTTTTGGAGGGTACTGCATATGTCTTATTTGCTTCCTTGTTGTTAATATACATTAGGGATTTTCTGATAACTATGTTCAAATATATTTGTGTTTTACAGATTTGCTGCAGCATTGATTGAGCAGAAACTTGACAGCTGGGTTATGAATGTTGTTCCTGTTAGTGGTCCAAACACCTTGCCTGTCATATATGACCGTGGATTGATTGGAGTTATGCATGACTGGTAAGTTACTAACCTTATTCAAGATATATAAAAGACACTAGTGTTCTCAATGTGGTAATGTATCCTCCACATTACTTTTGTGTCGGCATGTAATAATATTTCATGATTTATGCTATAGGTGTGAACCGTTTGACACCTATCCGAGAACCTATGATTTCCTGCATGCAGCAAACCTGCTCTCTGTTGAGAAGAAAAGGTACCCTTTTCTCCACTTATTAACTCTTTTATATCCTTACCTGCCTAATTTTTTTATGTATTTGTTTTGTTATGATGAGAAGAAATTGGTTGCTGAAAATATGTAGGGGACAATAGTTTGAAAGAAATTTTTGTGGGTGTTGAAAATGAAAGTTCGGATATTTATAGAGACAAAAAACATTTAACTCTAAATTTTAAGACTGTTATGAGAATCTTCCGGTCTATACATTTGTGCATCTTGAAACAACTCAATTTGTTATTCCCATATTTAGAGCAAGTCCTGTTATTATGTCTTTACAAGTACTTCAGTGCTGATTGCAAATAAGAAACTTGTAACAATGTGATCATGTGTAATTTTTTACTTATGTTACATTTCTCTCTACTAGATGCAATGTGTCGTCGATTATGGTTGAGATGGATCGGATACTAAGACCTGGTGGACGTGTATACATCCGTGATTCTCTTGCCATAATGGATGAGCTTCAAGAGATTGCCAAAGCAATTGGCTGGCACGCATCACTCCGTGACACAGCCGAGGGGCCTCATGCAAGTTATAGGGTCTTGGTTTGTGATAAGCATCTGCTACGCGCTTGAAGCAACGGGGTGGTAGCATGTAACATGTTATTTTTTATACGGTAAACCACATAACAAGGCAAATTAGTCATTTGAGAAGTACGCGAAGATGCAACTTGCAAGTGTAAAAGTATCACTTCCTCACAAGAGGCAGCGAACAATTGTTTATTTATTTATACTACTGGGTAGGCATAAGTATCCCAAACAGCTGCATACGTCCACTGCACCATCTAACTTATTTGTATAATTCAATTTATTTGTATAATAGTACAAACCTCTACGTAGTGTATCTGTTATATTATTCAATGATGTTTACTACCAAGTCCAGTACCTGCTATTTATGTTTTGATAATCAAAAATTTAATATGCACTCTTATATGTGAAGTTGTTTGGTCTGTGTGTTAAGCATCAATTATTTTCTTTTCTTTTTCAGAATTTCTTTAGGTAGTTTTTTTTTTTGTAATCTGAACAATTTCCACTTTGTATGTGTATTTGGAATTTTTTCACATTCCAGGAAAGTAATTTCCTACATTGAATCCGATTAACATAAAACAACGACGAGTCAAAAATTCACTTGGTATGTGTATTTGATTGCTAATGAAAAGGTAGAACTGATTTGATTGCTATTGAAGAGGTATTCAGAACCGATTTGATTTCAAAAGATAAAATTAGAATCAATTTTTTTTCTTCCTGAATGCAAGTATGGACAACAGTTATTTGCAGTAATTTTCGTCGAGACTCGGCAATGAATTGAAAACAATGTTAGGTATTTTATGTCGATAAGATTTTAGAAAGAAAAAAAAAAGTGGTAAAGAGTTTGGAACTTTTTTTTGATTGGAGCTTAATTTGACCAGAAGATCAATACAAATACACAATAAACGCCAAAAAAAAGATGTTGAGTTATCGGAAGACAAATACATAATAAACCTCAAACAAAGATGTTGACTTTTAAATGAACTTTGTGCCAAATAATTTTAGTTTAGTCGTTGTTTATATGTTGATCCCTTGATGTCAAATAATTGTAAACACTAGTAACATTGTATTTGGAAGAGACACATGAAGTTGGTAAATCCACATGTCATTCACATCAGTATGAAAAACAATGAGTTTAAAAGTGCACAACACTCACTCCCATTTCTTCCTCCCAAGCCAACATCCTCCTCCGCCATTTTCAAGCCTCGTCTCCCTCCCCCAACCTAACAAAAACATGTCTAACACAATCACCAATTTGTTATCAAAAGGTTAAAAAGACGATTGAATCTATCCTTCAAAGTACCTCCTCCAATAAAAGATCCCACCAAAATAAAATGCCTACTCCATCCCTCAATTAAAGACAAACTAGTACTTACATCCGTGTGATGTATGCGAAGTTAATTATTAAGGACTAATATATCACTCTCTTGTATTGATTTTGATAAAATAGTAAATGAAATTCATAAGCATGTACACATACAAAAGCTTGAACCGTATACATAGTTTGACAAAACAATTATAAAGTTGATTTCTTATAACGTGTTAACAAGTGATAGAGAATCGTGAATGTGTAAATGAGCAAAATTTATAATAATTTGAAAAGATTGTATAGGGCTCTTTGTATGAAATATGTATGAAATAAATCAAATAATAGTTGCGGTTGAGCATGACTATGGAAATAATACATTAGATTATATAATGAAATGAAATTGAAGGTAAGTTGTATGAGATTATTAAAATCCATTATGATAATTTAATAAATGATTTTACATCTGAAAAATAAAAATTATGCACAATATTAAGAAAATCACTAAATTAATGTTTGTCTTTGTATACTATTTTCAAATTAGTCTCTAACTCGATTAATATTTTAAATTAGTCTATGTCTTTATCGAAAAAATTCTCAATTAGGTCAATCTCTTTATGTTTTTGTCACATGACTATAGACCTAATTGAAAAACTTTCGACAAAAACACCGACTAGTTTAAAATATTATATATATCTAACATGAAAACTTTTCACAAAGACAATGATTAATTTAAAATATTATTAGAGTGGAAGACTAATTTGAAAATAGCTTCGAAAGACATGTATAAGTTAGTTTATTCCTTATGTATTTGTTGAGTTAATTACACATAATTTTTATTTTTTTAAACAAATTGGCCACAATAATTCACCAAAACTACCCATAATTTTTTTAAAAAAAAAAAACTTAAGCTTAAGATCCCAAATTTCACCGCTCTCACCTTTCCTTTCCTCACTTTCTCTCCCTCCATCGTCAGGTCATCTCTGATCTTCAAAACCCATAATATCTCTTTTAAGTTTATACGAAAGAAGAGATATGGGTTTTGAAAATCAATTCTACAATAGCCACATCAAAATCAAAATCAAAATCATATTATTGTAGAGAGTTGGGTAGAATTGTTTGTGGGTGGAATTATAATTTCAATTCTACCCTTTGCTAAAACAGTACTACCGACAAACCAATTTAGGTTGTCAAATTTCAATCGTTTCTCAGATCAAGTTTATTAATTTTTTCTTTGGGTGATATTTTCACTTTAAAAACATAAACTATGATTTTTTTTTTCTTTTTCAGTTGCTGCATTTATTTGGAGAAACATTAGCTTACACTAATTTACTGCCGTAATTGTATGTATCTTATTTTTTCGTCTTCATTTAGGTTTTTATATGTTAGGAAGAAATGATATGAAACTCATTGTTTGCCTTTCTTTTTATAAATTCATGGGTATACTATACTATACATATATAAAAATAGATTGT
>Ga0315915_1000860_pt1 | contig 34193 bp, 22 predicted proteins | sample MpolbnodulesMG_FD_207738 | JGI IMG/M metagenome (GOLD analysis project Ga0315915, IMG submission 207738) | Medicago polymorpha root nodule microbial communities from Los Angeles, California, United States - branched nodules | ecosystem: Host-associated > Plants > Roots > Nodule | place: USA...
AATGTGTAAAAATTACAAAATATTCTTCAAAACAAAATTGGATTTCATGCTTGTATCACAAAATAGGAAATTTGATAGAGTATTAAATACACATATTTCTTCTTTTAATTAATTGTCTTATTTATCATTTTAATTAAAGTAAAATAAGTGGAATTTGTTCATTTAATGCTCCTTAACCAGTGCCCCGGGGGCACTGGATAGCATTACCCATTTCAAAATTAATATATCTTTCTAGATACAATTAATATTTTAAAAGAAGGTAATCATTGTGTTGTTAATTAAGCTAGCTACTCTAGGTTTATTCTTGCAAAGTTTTACTTCGTCGTATGATACACCAAAAATCATTATGGAAGATCTTACTAAGAATAAGCTTGGTCTTCCTTACTTTAGTGTAGTCTCCACTATCAACTCTCATTAACAGAAGCTTTCTGCTGATGTGGTAAGTACAAAGATCGTGGGAACACTATTCAATGAAAATGTGTACAAAAAATATATAAAACTAAATAAGTTTTGATCAATCTCAAAAACAATAACAAAAAGCACAAATTATCACATTAGTTACATGAGTAATATCCCCAATTTTCGCCCTCAAAACTAATTAACTATATTATTAACTAAATTATAGTATTTTCGTTTGTGATGACAAGCGTTTTTTTATTTATTGAAAGGGTGATGACAAAAGTTGTTTTCATATATATTTTTGTACCTCTATCCATGCACATTTAATATTAACAAAAAAAATGCACATTTAAATATTTGTTAAAATATCTTTCAAAAAAATATTGGAATTAGAATAAAAATCAAGCAATAGATGATTATCCTATTTTTACCACATCAATTTGGTTAGTTAAAGCAAACATATTGTTTTGGTAAATGCGAAAAGTGCAAAGACTTATATAGTATATCATATTAATAATATAAGAAAAGGGAAATAAATACAAAAAAGAATTGAGGAAACTAGGTCAAACTCAATCAAAAGAAAAAAGAAAGGAAAAGAAAAGAAAAACTAGCAAAAAATAAACTTTGCATGGTAAACCAAACTATTGCTAGAAACTCAATCTCAATAAAAGGAGAAATTAATAGAACACCAATCTAAAGCATGAAATCAAAGTTCATGACCAGATTAAGATACATGTAAAAGTCCAACGCAATGTGCATTCTCAGCCTGGCTTGCCTCCTAAGAACCACATGAAATACCACATTTCCTTTGTGTTTGTGTTCTATGTAACTTTAATTAGTCACATAAAGTTGATGTTATCATCCTGGTTTAGTCTTGTTTTCCTGAGTCATACTAGCATACCATTATCTGTATCAGCAGAATAAGGAATATCATGAGTTTGAGGTTCAAGAGTCTTCATATTATAACTAATATCCTTATCAAACTCAACCTCATTAGTAGAATGTTCCAATACTAAACCAGGAACATTCTTATATTCTGCTAATGAGGTTGAGTTTGATAAGTGGATTCGATGTTGAAATATCATCCATACTAACAAAACTCAAATAATAGGGTTCCTGACTAGTAGAAACTTCGTTGGTAGAAACTTTCTGCTAATGAGGATATTTCAACATCGAATAACATGTTTATGTTAGTATGGATGAAAAAAAATTGGTAGAGTTTTGATCGAATAACAAAACTCAAATATCCTTTGTTGGTATATATTTGGATATTCGATGTTTATACCAACAAAGTTTCTACTAGTCAGGAACATTCTGCTAATGAGGTTGAGTTTGATCATAGGATATTCGATTTTTTATCATCCATACTAACATAAACATGTTATTCGATGTTGAAACTCAGAATGTTCCTGACTGGTAGAAACTTTGTTGGTATAAACATCGAATATCGAATAAATTTGTTCCTGACTAGTAGAATGTCACAAAACTCAAATAACATCGAATATCCAAATATATATCATATAAATAAAAAATTGATCAACATGTTTATGTTAGTATGGATGATCGAAGGATTGATATTTCACCATACTAATGTCGGTCAGGAAGCTCAAACAACATCAAACATTCAAATATACAAAAATATGATGCCAAATTATTTATTTATTTTAAATTATTATTATTATTTGATCTTACTAATATACAAAATCCATACGATTCATAATCATATAAAACAATAATCAAAATAAAACATACTCATGTTTAAGAGTATAACCTATATCCATCGATACAAAGATTAGAAGTTTAATAAGAATGAAATTGTTTATACATATCTATAAGGCACTGGTTTCAATTGATGGAATTGTAACATCATAGTTGATAATCATAGATACAAACTTTAACATTTATTTACTTATAAAAAAATAAATTAAGAAGAATTGTATTACTCGGTTTGTAAGCTCGTGTTGATAACGTGTTATAAAACTAAAGAAATGGGAAGAGGAAATAGAGAGAAGTGGACAAGGAGAGAGAAAGAGAGAAGAGAGACGATTCTTTTATTCTCTTGTGTTGTCAATTTGGTTACATGTGAACTCTATTTATAAAGAAATACAATGACTTAAGGAACGAGCACCAATGACTTGGAAAATAACACAATAGTATGCATAAGCTAATAATATGACCCAATAACTCAATTGATATATGGACATTCACTTATAATATTCATAACAACAATGATAACAATAATTTTGACATTTTAGCATATAATTTGATTTGTATGCACTAATTAAACGACATAACAACATACTATTGAATTCTGTGTTAAAAAATTACATTATTAAACCCCGATATATAAATCCCTTTCAACAAAATATTAATATATAAATTAATTCACCTAAAAAAAATTAATATATAAAATTCTGTAAATAATAATCTTTGGGCACTATTTAAAAAATTAAAATTTACAAAAACTGCAATAAATTAAACAGTACAAAGTCATGGTTGACTAATAAAGTTATTTATACTAAAAAAAATTAACTAGAAAATATTACTTTTATTTTTGGTGTCCGGAGTTCGAATCCAAAATCTTACATATATTATACATTGTCCCACCAACTGAGTTAAGCTCACGATGACAAATATTACAGTAACAACAAATAAAATTAATACCCCTAACAAAACAAATAAACGTAATAATAACTAACTATCTTCTTCTTCTTTTTTTAATAATAAATAACTACCTAATATGATTTTGTCAAAAAAAAACTAACTACCTAATATGATTTAAATTTCCTCGAAAAATAATTTGATTTTAATTTACTAAAAAAAATGATTTTAAGTAAAAGCATTCAATATTACCTTTTTTTTATAAAAATATTACCTTAATTAATAGTAATAAATTTGGTCAACATTTCACCATTGAAAAAATATCTCTTTCAATAGGTGCATGAATTTTTTTTTTGGTTATAATAGGTGCATAAATAGATAATATAATTCAATATCAGTATATCACTTACTCTTGTAACCAAAAAAAAAAGTATATCACTTACTCTATTGTGCAACCATGATGATTTCAACCACCAAAATTGTGCTATCATTTTCTATGTTATTAGCTATTCTATTTGCTTTGCAGGTTAAGGATGGTGAAAGCGTTGATAATTTTTTCGACAAGCCAACGGTAACCGTTTTCATTGACAACAACATAAGTGATTTTCAACTTGGTGTTAACTGTGAAGACAGTCACAATAAAATTGGGTTTAGATCATTAAAGTTTGGAGAAATTTACCAATTCAGTTTAAAGCCTAACTTTGCAGAAACAACCTTATACCATTGTCGATTTATATGGGGTACAGTATTTCATCACTTTGACATTTATATTGAACACCGAGATAAGGATGATTGCAAACACGAATGTCATTGGAAAATAAATAAATCAGGACCATGTAAGGAAAAGACGGACTCCGAGGAATGCTTTCCTTGGAATCCTGAAGTTGGTGAAGAGAATAATGCTCTTAATGCGTAAAAATAATGAAATTGATTTTCATTATATTTATGTCAGTTGAAGAATAAAAATAGTGAAATATTATATTTTACGATGTGCTATATTCCCCCTTTACCATTAAAATAGTGACTTTGATTTTCCTTTCTTTTTAAGAGTTTCTTTTCGTTTCTTAAAAAGGTATAATTCATTTTTGGTTTGTGATCAAAGAAGTATTAAGACATTGGACTTAGCTATTTTGTTAGAATATCGTAAAACTAAGTGTGCAATTGTAGACTCAGGACATGGTTACAAAGTAGCAAAACCAATTTTATTGTCGTTAATTGTGAACCAACTTTTGCCAACTGCAACTCCTCAATTTACACATCCTAACTATAGTTGTTATTGTTAAGTAGAAATTTCACAATCAATGTCGTGATGAACTTATAAATGTTACTGTGAAATGGCAATTTAGTAAAATAAGAAAATAACTTTCTTAACACAACTCTCTCATACAAGAACAACTCTGCATTAGAATTAGGTCCAAAAAAAATCAGAAGCAGAAAGTTCAAATTGCTTGAAAAAAATCATAATCGTCTGTAAACTTGAGATTTATTCTTAAACATTCGAAAATTATCACAAGTACGCACGAGCATTCACTATGTATAGACAGAGATAATGATAATAATGCTCTTGATATTTTGTAATTGGACACACACTAATATAAGATTACTGCTCTTCTTCCAGCACAAAACGATCGCACCCTGCAGTCATGCTCAAAATGCCCCTGCGCTAGTTAAGTAGCGCAAGTGTTAATCGTTGCGCCACTTAACTAACACTGTGTGAGTTAACTTGTGCTGCGCTAGTTAAGTGGCGCTACGTGCTGTCTTAAAGAAGACAGAACACTTCATTTCCTCATTTCTCATCTAAAATCTCAAAAAATCTCAAAAATCTCTCTCAAATCACCAAAACCCAAAATTCTTTCAAGTTCAAATCAAACAACACTCCAATAACAAGTAAGTTTTCATAATCAAACACCATTAAACTTTTATGTTTATATGTTAAATTTTTCTCTTAAATTAGAAATTTTTTAGATCTAGGGTTTGTTTAAATTTTGGTTTTTTTGGCAAGAAATCATACAATGTGTACATGAAAATGACTTGTGTTGGTTAAAAGTTTAGATGTTTGCATGTTTATGTTGTAGTTCTTTTTTTAGATTTAGGGTTGGTTTAAATTTTGATTTTCCTGCAAGAAATGATACAATGTTACATGTAAATGACTTATGTTGCTTAATTGTGGTTAGATGTTTGCATGTTAATGTTGTAATTTTGAGTTTTAGGGTTTATGTATAATTTGCACTCCAAATGTTTGATGAAATGTTTGAATGAGTTTTTCATTGATTGTTTTTAATTTCTTACTGTGTAGATTTGAAGCAATGGCGGAGTGGATCAACGTTCATGCACAATTCAACGGCGGAGAACCTCAGAGGTTGAAGGTTCGGTGCCTTGTGTAACGTTAAGAGGTCACAAGGATCAACTGAATGAATTCAACCAAGGAGTGAACCCCAGAGACACAAAGAGGGTGGAATACGTTCGGTATAAACGTCCAACGCTCGATGAGGGGAGAGTATCATTTACTTGGGTGGAATTAACGAACGACGAAAACGTGAAGAACATGTTTTGGGAGCACAACATGTTCCAGTGGATCGATATGCGGGTAATGTTACTGAGATCAACTAAAGATATAATCAAAAGTTTGATTCCGCCAGAAGATCGTGATTAGGTAGGGAAATGCACCTTCCAACTACAACAATTGTCTTCCTTTGAATGAGGTAATTCAAACTTGCCAAACGACAGTTAACAAGCATTCACCCAGAAGATTAAATTCTTGTTACACTGGTTTAAATGAAGGTATGAAGTGTCAAGGAATGCACCTCATTCTTTTGACACTTGAATACCGTCATTTAAACAAAGTCTAACAAGAATTTAATCTTTTGAATGAAACAATAAAACTTCTGGGTGAATGTTTGATAGTTGTTGTTTGTCAAGTTTGAATTTACCTCATCTAAAGGTAAGATAATTGTTGTAGTTGGAAGGTGTCTTCCTACTACAACAATTGTCTTCCTCTGGATGGGGTAATTCAAACTTGTTAAACGGCAGGACTCCGATATTCGACCGACATTTCTATTGTTCTATTCAAAAGATTAAATTCTTGTTAGGCTGCTTTAAATGAAGGTATTGAAGTGTTAAAGAATGGACCTTATTCTTTTGCACTTGAATACCGTCATTTAAACAAAGCCTAACAAGAATTTAATCTTTTGAATGGAACAATAGAAATGTCGGTCAAATATCAGAGTCCTGCTATTTAGCGAGTTTGAATTTACCCCATTCAGAGGTAAGCTAATTGTTGTAGTTGGAAGGTACATTTCCGAATGTAATGCAATGTAATGACTCGTCTATATAATGTAATGTAACTTTTATTTGAATTTATTCAATACGCAACTTTATTCGAATTCACCCTGAGTTTAATTAGACATTTTTTCGATTTTTTGTAATATGTAACTTTATTTGAATTTATTCAATACGCAATTTTGATTCGAATTCACGCTGAATTTATTCTAATTCATTTATTTACTTTATTCAATACGTTGTAACATAGGTTATATCTACCATAAATATAGTCAAAAAAACGTGAAAAAACTTAACAAAAACGTGCAAAATCGTGTGTTCTTCAGCTCTGACCACTGGCCAAGGTGTGTGAGTTAACTCGCGCACATGTCAGTGGTGTGTGACTTAACTCACGCAAGGGCATTAATGTCTTTTCAGTTGGGTGCGAGCGTTTTGTGCAGGGCGAAGCAGCTCAACCAAACCGGACCTCTAAAAGTTATGAGCCTCAAAAATAATAATTAAGTCTAATATCCACACCCCACTTAAATAAAAATATATATATGTCATTTCTTTTTCTTTTTTCGGTACACGTTTGAGTGTTTTTTAGACTCTAATTCTCTTTTCTAGACATAAATCTGATGCTATCAAACCACCCCAATTTGTATAATTAGTCAATTTAAAAAGTTATTTCATTAAAAGAATCATAACAATCTTTTTTTTTTCCTATACCATTCAAGTATATGGGAAAAAAACCTAGTGTCTGTGATTTTTCTAATTCGTTGAATTAAATATGCTTCTAAAATTGCATATCTGTCATTTTGGACAATTTGTTTGATGTTATAAACTTTTCACAATGGTGTTTTGGCTGTTTTCAATTCTGTTTTGTCTGTTTTTATTTTGAGTTTGCGGACCAGCAAGTTTTTGTTTAAGAGATATGCCAGATTTTGTATTGATTGATATGTATGCACTTGATTATCTAAGTGACTTTCCCTTTATTTTTAATGAAATGAAATTTCTTTTTTGTGTCCCATTATTGTGTACAAGTATCCTTTACGATATATAATTCCTCTGCCGTAGTGTTTAAGGAGGTAGTGTTTGGGCTACTTTGGGTCGGTTGTGGCTGCTGCTACTGTCGGCAGCTGCTGATGTTACTTGCTGGTGCCGTGCCTGTTTGAGGAGTAGCTGAGTTTTGAATGCTGTTTTGGACGGAAAATACTTGAGTGACATTGTGGTAGGTGACATTGGCCAACCACAATGTTACACATATACAAAAAAACAAAAAAATATTATGAAAGAGAAAGAAGAAAGACACTTGTGACATTGTGGTTGGTCAATGTCACCAACCACAATGTTCGGGCTTGCAGCTGTAGTTGTTATGTTGGCTTCATGTTTATTTCTTTTTCTGTTTGCTATCTTGCCTTTATCAAAACCAGCTAACATAACTATTAGTTTTTTATTACTATACTTTTCAAACTATCCACTGTTCATGTATCAAGAATCTTTGATGAATGTTGTGGTTGAACTTCAACCTGTTTTGTTTTTTCATTTGGGAATGCTCAATTTTTATGGCTATTGATGAAAGTGTTTTCTTTGCATGGTTTGAGTGAATTCTGTACGAATTTTAACTTAATTTTATGGTTTGAGTGAATTCTAGATGAATTTAACTTAATTTTATCAATGTGAAATTATGATTAAAAGGTTTTATTATATATCATTCTTGAAAACTTACTAATGCTTGAGATTAAAATAATGTACATTCACCAAATGTTTCATATAATCCCATATTATGAATGTTTATGGTATATAACAATGAGATGTCATCGGATGTATAGGACATTCCAAGGCTTGAGTTTTTTCATGACGTAGCTTTCCTAAATGCTCAAAGAACAGATAGTACACTTTTAAATTATTTTGCAGAATTATATATTAGCTGTCATTTTATTTTTTTTTTGAATCAGTTGTAGTTGAATACTATAACTATGAAAGTTTATGATGCTATAAAGCTGGTATAAAGTTGAGATTAAATGTATGAACTAGAACATCGGTTATATTGTTAAGGAATATCGATCAAAACTTTAGATTATGCAATGAAACAAGACTAATTATATCAAGGATGGGAAAGTATGTGCTTGAAGGAAATGCTATATTGGAAATTAATATCATCGACAAAGTATTTATACCCAAGTTATCTCTTATGTCTTTTGACACAATAATTCATTTCAAATTTCAGCGACGACAATCGCTGAAACATGGCGGGATATATCTTCCAACATCCTTGTTTTCACATAATTAGTTGTATGTTGCAGTATTGAGAGTTACTTCAAAGGAAGGGTTGAAGATATTGATAACCAATGAAGACTAAAAAGATACGAATGTGACTAAAAAGATATTGTAAGGTTCTAAAAAATTATGACTGCTATTATATTGATATCATTATTTTGAATCAAATTTCATTATATGACTTATTTTATCTGAAATTTGTATTACGACACAAATTACTGGTGTATATTATAGCCAATCAGACCGCGCGGTAGCATTGGGGAGAAGGTATATATACAAAGATTGTCGCTGACACCGCCTGATACAAGAATTCCCTTTAGATTTAAGCGTAGGCAGTTTCCTATAACTGTATGTTTTGCAATGACTATAAACAAAAGTCAAGGGCAATCACTTTAGCAAGTTGGCATCTATCTTCCACAACCTGTGTTTTCGCGTGGTCAGCTATACGTTACAATATCACGCGTTACATCAATAGATGGTCTGAAGATATTATTAATTGATGTCAAATGTAGTATATAAAGAGATAAAAAGATATTCCAAAATGTGTGAACATCTATCCTGTTTCCTTAAAGATATTTTATGCTGAATAGTTTTATTTTCTATGTAATGCATCATATTGCAATATAACATCTTCTCCATTATTTATGACCCGTGCGGTAGCACAGGTAGATGATCTAGTTTGTTTTGAAATTTTGGAATCAGATGCTAAATTATGATATCACGAATGTTGATATCTCGTTGTGTACCTCCACTTCCACTTGTTCTCTTATCTCTTTGACCGGGTAAGCTACTGCGTGCATCCTCGTATGACTTGGTATTTACCCGGTCTATGAGCTATATATCTCGGTAATGGGCCTATGAATAACATAGGGAAAGAGAAAATAAGTGAATAAAACATATGTCGGTCCACATCCCACCAAGCATGAAGCTTGTAAGGGTTCCACTTGATAATGATGGCGACAATTTGACATTTTCAATCTTTAAATTAGACACACGGCAGTTTTTTTGTTGTTGTTAGCAATGCGTCTGATCATATGGTGCATATGGAGAAGGTTATCAAACTTCTTTTGTTGGGTCAATTATACCTCAAACAAGAGAAATGTGGTTTAGACTTGCAACAAATCGAGTGTTTGGGACACATTGTGCACGACGGCACCTTTTTGCAGGACTCTACCAAGATTCAAGCCACTGTTGATTGGACAACACAAACCTTTATTAAGACTCTGAAAGGTTTTTTTGGGTCTCACTAGATTCAATAGCAAATTTGTCAAAGGTTATGTTTCAATTACAACGACACTTATTGCTCGTCAACATTAAGTCAAAGCAGTTAATTAGTTTTTGTTTTTGTTTACATAAAGTAGTTTAAGAAGACAACAAGGATTGAGATTGTGTACACTTCTTCAAATATTGAAATAGGATTGAAAAGCCATAAAAACTATTTCATTTTATTATTTGAAAGTTATTTTTGACCTATTTTCTTTACTTTTGATTAGATCATCATTTTCTCACTCTAAATTTTCTTTACAAAAAAAAAAGTCGACCTTAAAAAGGAGGTTGAAAGTACATGAGAATGAAAGAGAAATAAAAGTTGAAACGTGTACAAAGGAAATCTAAAGAGACCTAGCTACCATACCACCAAGATTCATGTGAATCCCGTTACATCAATTAGTTAAAGTCATTGACAACATCATGTAAATTTTCCACGTTACATTTTTTCTTTTTCTACATTAAGCTTCATTCTCTCAAAATATGACAGTGCACTCCTAACAGTTGCTCCAATTTGCTTTAAACGATTCTCTTGTTGAACACTTAAATTAAAGCCGTGTTTGACTATATTTGTAAATTGAAACAAATGAAGTTATGTATACGTCACATTAACGGTGCCGTTTACGGTAGGAGACGTGAATAGGTCTCCTACAATAGAAGACTATATAAAATGCTGTTTTTGTTTTTTTTTTGTTACCAAAGTGACATGTGTTTGTAGGTTGTGGTACATTGGTAACGTATTATTGGAGATAAATTCTATTTAAGTTATTTATTTAATTGTTGGGCAATCTTGGAATTTCCTCCTGAATAAAAAATTATTTTCCCAGTAACATCTGTAACGATTGCAGCATCGTTGTTATTCCTTGAACGTCATTAATATAATGACTGCAATTTTTTTTTTGAAATATAATGACTTCATATAATGAGGTAGTTGAAAATATATTTACGATTTTACTATGGATTGAATATTATGAGTTTATTTTTTAAATAATTGAATATTATTAGTTGAATGGTCAATAGAGAAAAAGAATTAAATAAGTTTTTAGTCTCGATAAATATACTGAATGAAAAACAATTTGACATGTTAATGGCTCAATAAAAGAAATATCAACACCCAATTTTAACCTCTATTAAATTAAAATTTGTGTAATTATGCTTAAACATTTTAATGTTTGAACACTTTTTTACAGAGATGTTAGGAGCATTAAAAGGAACTATTTTATAAAAAAAATAAAAACAATTTAACATGCAATGAATTAAATTAGAATATTTCTAAATAACAAAGTTTTAAGATTAAAGTAATACAAATTTGGAAATATTCTCATAGACAAGAAGTTAGTTTTTGAAAGACTCTCATAGAACGGATTTTAGTCTTTTGAAAGATTCTTATAGATAATATATTAGTCTTTGGACGATTCTCATATACAAGAAGTTAGTCGTCGGATGATTCTCATAGAACGGATGTTAGCCTTTCGAAAGATTTTTATAGAAAATATATTAGTTTTTGGAAGATTCTCATATACATGAAGTTAGTCGTCGGATGATTCTCATAGAACGGATGTTAATCTTTTGAAAGACTCTTATAGATAGGAAGTTAGTCTTTGGAAGATTCTCATAGAACGGGTGTTAGTCTTTTGAAAGATTATTATAGATAGGAAGTTAGTCTTTGAAAGATTCTCATAGATAGTGTGTTAGTCTTTTGAAATATTCTTATAGATAAGAAGTTAGTCTTAAGAAGATTCTCATAGATAAAAAGTTAGTCTTTGGAAGATTCTCATAGAACGTGTGTTACTCTTTTGAAAGATACTTATAGATAAGAAATTAGTGTTTGGAAGGTTCACATAGAACAGATGTTAGTCTTTTGAAAAATTCTTATAGATAAGAAATTAGTGTTTGGAGTATTCTCGTAGAACAGATGTTAGTCTTTTGAAAGATTCCTATAGATAAAAAAATTAGTGTTTGGAAGATTCTCATAGAACATATTTGAGTCTTTTGAAAGATTCTTATACATAAGAAGTTAGTCTTTGGACGATTCTCATATACAGGAAGTTAGTCTTTGGATGGTTATCATAGAATAGATGTTAGTCTTTTGAAAGACTCTTATAAATAAGAAGCTGGTCTTTGGAAGATTCTCATAGAACGGATGTTAGTCTTTTGAAAGATTATTATAGATAAGAAGTTAGTCTTTGGACGATTCTCATAGACAAAAAGTCAGACTTCAGATGATTCTCATAGAACAGATGTTAGTCTTTTGAAAGACTCTTATAGATAAGAAGTTAGTCTTTGGAAGATTCTCATAGAACGGATGTTAGTCTTTTGAAAGATTGTTATATATAAGAAATTAGTGTTTGGACTATTCTCATAGAACGGATGTTAGTGTTTTGAAAGATTTTTATAGATAAAAAATTAGTGTTTGGAAGATTCTCATAGAACGGATTTTAGAATATTACAAACATCTCACCAAATATTACAAATATTCTGACTTACATTGAAAATTTTGATCGCCGAAATTTTAAATGATACTTCGTTCTTAGTCCAAATAGGTCATATTCAACAGTCAGATTGATTATATTTGATAGCGTTAGTCGGTTAGGCTCGTTTTGATTGTCGAAGGAATGTCCTTCCATGTTGATTAGGTTTTTTAGGGGATGATTTTTCGGACTGACTTATACCAAAGATTCCGATCATCAAAATTTCAGTTCCTACTTCGTTGTTAGTTCAATTAGGTTTCATTCAACGGTCAGATTGATTATATTTGATACCATCATTTTAATCCATCAATAAGTACCTATTTTTTTTCATACATTTTCTCTTCCGATAAATTTAATGTGTTATATTTCTCCAATAACAAACAATTGTTAGTTTCCTTCTTTTTCTTTTTTGAGAGTTTAGTTACTTTCTTTTTCTTACTAACATTGTCGTAGATAAGAATCGTAGTTCTTAAGAAGATTCCCATAGAATGGAAGACAGTCTTAGTAAGATTATCAAAGAAAAGAATCTAAGTTCTTAAAAAGATTCTCACAAAACGGAAGTTAGTCTTACCAGGATTGTCTTAGATAAGAATCTTAGTTCTTACGAAGATTTTCATAAAATGGAAGACATACTTAGTAAGATTATCAACGATAAAAATCTTAGTTCCTAAGAAGATTCTCATAGAACGAAAGTCAGTCTTAGTAAGATTATCAAACAATCCCTTCAGAAACTCACCCAAGTGACAAACGACATCAAGCAAAATTATTCCCACTATTGCATATGACTTAATTGAACTAAGAATGAACCAATAACACGGATTTCACCATTCAAAATCTTAGAGATAAGTTGATCCAACAAACTATCCCTTCAGAAATCTAGTCAACATGGAATTACATTTGCTTGTCGACTGAAACTTAGCTACACGACAAACGATAACAAACAAAATCGCTCCAACCGTTGGATGTAACCTAATTGAACTTAGAATGAACCAAAAACTTGAATTTTAGTAAAGAGAGTGTTTGTCGCATTGACTTATAACGAAAATTTTGATCGTCGAAATTTGAGTTCGTACTTCATCCTTAGCCCACTTAGGTATTATTCAATATTCGAATTTATTATATAGAAGATAAAGTCTTAGTTGGAAACAATTCCAAATCAAAAAAGTCGGGCGCGCAAAAATGATAAAATTTAAAAGAGAAAATAACATAGTCACATCACTAAATATCATTTCTTTTTAAAATTTTATCTTTCATGTATGTATGTCAAAATACATTTTATTTAGGCTTGTGAGTGTCTTTGTAAGATTTGCTATATATAAAAACCCATAATAAAATGAAGGAAAATGCTAATTACTACCCTCAAGAAACTTGTTAAGAAATCTAAAGAAGAAATTTTGTCTTGAGAATGTTGCATTCAATTTATTGAAACTTCAAAAAGTAATTTTTTTCTACATAAAACTTATCAATTTTTTCTATTCTTGAATCCTTAACAAGTGTTATTATGAATTAAATTATTTATTATTTGATCACTATTCAAAACTATGTTAACAAATAAATAGAATCAAAATCCTATAAAAGCAAATGGCTATTTGAGGTATGGTTGGTTATGTGTGTTTGCAGTTGTGTTACAGGTTGCAGGTTCGTATCTTGTATCTACAAAGTCTGTTTTGTTTTCGCCAATTTTAATTTTTTTTAATAGTCTTCTTCTTCGCCCGTCTGCTTTAAAACGGATTTTTTCGACCTGAAATACGATCTGATTGGATCTCACACGATACACAATGATTTTTAACGATTTTTACGTACTTTTGATCAAATTTCAAAGGATTGATCAATGGGTTGAAATTTTTTCAAGTCTAATCTCATGCCGATGACTTTCACCATTTCCAAGGTACAAATCAATGCAATCAGCATGAAAATAATGCTTACAACAACTTAGTTGTTGGACCGTCGATGAACACCAACTACCAAACAGGACAATCCGCTTTCACATGAGCTCCTGGGAACAATATGCAAAAGAAATGCTTGTTGGGAGTTTCATCTTGCTGAGATTTACGTACAATTTTTCCAACAATGTCAAAAATATCATTTCTTAAATGTGATATTAAATTCAATTGCATTTTTATAATTAAAATACTATCAAGTCACAAAACCTACATATCTCAACCATTAAAAAGCTTTTAAACACATCTAATGGTAGACACTCATTTTACAAAAAAACAAAAAAAAATAATTCAAGTCTCCTACGGTAGGAGACCTAAAGAGGTCACCTACCGTAGCCTTTGCCCACATTAACTTCTATAATTAGTTGGTGTAAAATGAAAATAGGTCAGTGTAAATTTCAAGTCTATCACAATATTTTCTGTTTAATATAATGTTAATCAATTAAATACATAATCAAGGTTCAAATTTAATGTTTATAATGAGTTATTAAACAAAATAACGCATTTTAGAGTTACTCTTGTTGTTGTAAAAAAAAAGAGTTACTCTTGTTGTAACTTGATTCCTCTTGTTTAATTTGTAATGTTTTGATGCCTTACTCAAAGAATTTGATTTGGATGGATTGATAGTGTAAGAAAGTGTTACATATAGATGCATGATAATTTGTCATTTCATATAATGAACTTAAAAACATATTATTTGTGTAATATTATATAACAACAATTCATTAGATGATATATTGATAATAAAATTATTAGCTAGCTAAAGTAGCCTACCTTAGTTTCTAGCTGAAGTAATTTCTACATAGATTAAGTTTTCATCGTGTTTTTTTTCATGATTTTTATGTCAAGATCAACTTCAACCTATAATAAAATTAATCAATAACTTTGACGTCAACTTTAAACATCTAAAGACATGAATATTTCAACAAGTGATTCAATCATATTTTTTGTATGAGGTTTAGTATGCACTAAATTTGCTAGGCAAAGCAACATTAGAAATAAAATAATATATCATGAAGTGAAAGCATTTAATTTTCCCTTTATGATATATATTATTTTAACCCCTATATATAATACATATAAATAGATTGGATGTTTCAACATGTATCAATTAATCTAATGTGCAAATATATATGATGACTTCAACCACCAAAACTATGACATCGATTTCTATGTTACTAACTATTCTTGTGGCTTTGCAGTTAAAGGATGGTCAAAGCACTCATGGGATCATAAAGCACAGAGTAACTGTTTATATTACTAACAACATAACTGATCTTCAGCTTGGTGTTCACTGCAAAGATAAAAAGCATGATATTGGTTTTCAAAAACTAAATTTTGGAGAAACTTACTCCTTTAGTTTTAAGCCTAAGCCCTTTTTGCTCTTTACAAAGGGAAATGATAGATACAGTGACAAAATTCATCAAGAAAATTTTAAGACAGTGTATTTACTAATACTTTTCCTTAATTACATATCATTACCTCCCATGATTTCCGCTAAATAACAAATTTAATTGGTTGAGACCTTTTCTTGATAAATTCTTGATAAAAACTCTCTAGATAAATAGCAATGCTCTTTTACAAAATACCTTATACTTTTGTGAATTTTCATGGATTAATGAATTTCATTACTTTGACATTTATGTTGAAACACGAGATAAGGATAATCAGGACCATGTAAGATAAAGGGGGATTCTGAAGAATACTATCTTTGGAATCCTGAAGTTGTTATAGAAGCAAAGCAATTTAGGGAAGAGAATAATACTCATAATATGTAACTTGATTGATATATTCTCCATTAAAATTATGTAGAGTGAAGAATAAAGACTGAAAAAAAAAATATAGATTATAACTTTTTCTATATTTCCCCTCCCCATTATAAATTGTGAGTTTGATCTTTCTCCTTTAAATTTTCTTTCTAAAAGAAAAGTCACCTTATGAGAAGATTAAGAAATAATTTCATTAGGAAGGGGGAAAGTACATGAGAAAAGGAAAAAATTTGAAAACATATATGTACTACAAGGAAATCCAAACACACCTAGGCAACTAGCTACCATACCACCAAGATTCATGTGAGTCCCATTAGGCCATTACATATGAAACACAAATTGTTGCATGAGCTAATAATTAATTAAAGTCATTGACAACATCATGTAACTTTCTTTCTAATACTTGAGAACAAATCTGCCCCATTGTGTGGTAGAAAGAAAGTAGGTCAGATAATTGCTCCACCGACATTTTCCCCATTACATTTTTTGTCATTTTTTCACTTTGCTTCATATATGACCCTGCATTCCTAACAGTTGCTCCAATTTGCTTTAACCGATTCTCTTGTTGAACACTTAAAGCCGTGTTTGACTGCATGTGTAAATTGAAACAAATGAAGTTATATATACGCCACATTAATTTCTATATATAGATTGATTGTGCAAAATCAAAAAAAATATCATAAAATTGTGCAAAATCAAAATATGTCGTGTAAAACTCTAAACCTCATGTCCATCACAATATTTTTGTTTACCATATGAATCGGATCTTTGATCTCCTTATCACTTCACTCTCTAACTCATTCACCCTAGCCACCAAATCATCCTTGTATTTCCGTCTATCATAATACTTTCTAAATTGCTGAGCAATTAGATAATTAATCAAGGTCCAAATTAAATAACCGATTTGCAACATCGTCAATTTTTATAATTCTACAACCGAAATTGAGATTATATCAACTTGCAATTCTCTTTAGGAAAAAACTTAGGTACAATTCTTTAGGTGCTTTTCATATGGTTTTTAACTAAATTCACCATGATTTCCTTAAATCCATAATTCCCTCAAAGTTTGTTATCTCCCAAAAAGTTGTATTTTTAGTTAAGAACCATACGAAAAACACCTAAGGAATTGTACCTAAGTTTGTCCTTCTTTTTAATGTCAAAGATCGTTAATGCGACTATTTCCGCGATTGTGATTAAAACTCTTAACAATTGTGTATAATTTGTTACCTGCAAAAATTCGGCTCCTGCTTCAAGCTCCCACTCTTTAGAAGAACATTTCCCACGGCCGGTGGAGTATAGGTTTTTTGCAACCGAAAAGCTACGCATTATAATCCTCCTTTTGTTCTTGATTTCCTTGTTTAGTTTCATAGGTTTTGGCACTGATGTCAAAGTATTCAGCCTTTTCTGATAAGCAATCACTGCCTTCACAAACTCCTACACATTTAATTTTCACAAAATCAAATTTCAAAATTTTATCTCAATAAGGTCCAATGTACTATGTATGTATAACACTATGTTAATAATAAGCAAGGTTCTAAATTGCAGTTGCTTTGAGACCTAAAAAAAAAATTATAATACATCTGCAATTACAACCATAGACATGCTTCAAATCAATAATAAGAATTTGGATTGTCTGCGGACGGCAATCTCCTACATTTAGGTTGACACGTCAATAATTGCTGATCAAAATTGAAAAGTTTAGATTTTAACATTGAAATTTGAGCTGTCTAATCTAGATCCAATGACCGCCTACATACCAACTGCTCTCAGATGTCGGGGAATATCAATTGTGACAAGCTAAATTCCAATAATACTATATATAGCTAAAAGTTAAAATTTGAAAGTAACAATTAATTAATATTGCAAAATGCAAACCTTGTAGACATATGGGCATCCAGGGTAATCAAAATCATCTGAATTAGGTTTTCTCATACGCTCAGGGTGAAATTGCAAACCCATAATAAACTTACCCTCTTCTGGATTATAAGCATAAGGGTCATAAAACCCTTCAATTAAACCATCATTTGCAAAAGCCATTGGAACAAAACGTTGTGCCAATCTCTTAACCCCTTGATGATGATAGCTATTAACCAAAATCTCATCCATTCCCTCATTTTCCAATGAATCCTTAAACCAATCAAACAAAGGTGTGTTTTTAACAACCTTAATAACATGTCTATGACCATCATAATCATCATAGTTTATATGCCTCACATAATTACCACTCTGGCTATTTTTTGAAAGCTCTTTTGATACGTCCCTATAAAGGGTACCTCCACATGCAACATTAAGGACTTGTGAACCTCTACAAATTCCTAAGTAAGGAATGTTTCTTTCAAGACAAAGCTTTGCTAAGCTTAATTCAATTGAATCTTTTTCTTTGTCAATGTTTGTGTCACTCGAATGAAGCTTTCGGATTTCTTCCAACTCTACATGTGAAAGAGGACATGTTGTGTGATCTTGTTCGTACCATGAAGGATCTATGTCTTCTCCTTCACATAGAAGAACACCATGAATTGGTTCAAAGCTCTTTAACAACATGTGTATACCTGAAACACGTGGTACAATCACAGGTACTCCACCATATGCTACTATAAGATCAAGGTGATATTCACCTGAAAAAATAAAATAAGATTTAGTAACATAATTAACAACATATATAAATGTTGCTAGGGAAATTAATTAAACTTTTCAAAAATTGTACACATAATTCTATATTTTGAACATCCTGAAATGAATTAAACTAACTTACCGACGAAATCGACAAACTTGTTCTTACGAAGGGTCCGTCTAGAAACGATTAAAACACGAGGAAGATTGGAAGACATTGTTTTGTGAAGAAATTTGGTGATGCAGAGTAGCTAGGGACTTAAGAGGCTAATAGATAATTAAAACTTGAATGTTATATAAACATATATATAGGGGTGAAATGAAGATAATCATTGTATTTATTTTTTTTATATATTTATAATATGATGATGATACTAGCTTCTAGCATGTGGAACATTCCTAAATTAGGAATGCAATTTGATCTTTTGAGTCATGCCATGATCAACAGTAATTTTAAATGACGTATGCTATGATGAAATCCGACAAGTTTTTATATTTTAGATTTGAATTAGATAATTTTTTTGAATCTCTTGTTAAAGAATACAAATTGTATATGCCTACAATATCATGTTGGTATTGGGAGAATTAGTAAAATGACTATCTCCAATAAGAAAATTAGAGTTTAATTTTGGGAGTACGGTAATTTAATTTTGTGAAAAATTTGATATTCTCGTAGAATTAAATTATGTTTTACGTTGGTGACTCCAAACATTAAAGTTTAGTTTTCTTTTTAGAGATAGTCATTTTATAATTCTTCCAATGAAAAATTTGTCACTCTGTTGTCAACTTAAAGATTTGGTTTATAGTATATTCAAATGATCTGAGCCTTCAGAGTATCTTAAACTCTTACGCGGATTGAGTTTAGAGACCTAACTATGACTTTTTTTTAGGGTAAAAATAATTTGAGGTAAAAAGAAAAGAGAAGAGTTAGTAATTATTTGGGTTCACATGTGGAATTATAGGGAATGATGAACATGTAGTCCAAAATGCAGCAGGAAATATTTCCATATTCCCAGAGATTGTTAACTTCTTCAATGGCACCATCCAGGACAGGTATTATCTACTTATGATGCCTATTTTGTTATATACTTTTTAATTTTGGAGCTTGGTATTAAATTTAAAGACTAATATATACACTTATGATACAATTGGATTTACCAGTTTTATTAAGTGCGGAAAAAATATTTGTTAATCTAAATCAATTATAACTCAATTCAAGTCAGTTAGGTAGTTGAATTTTGCGAACCTAATTACTTATTTTGTAACTTTGTCTAGTCTAGACTCTAGATTGATATGATGCCAATTATAGCATGCAATTAATTACTAATATCATAAAAACTTGAATAATGATATCATATTAATCATACATTATCCAATTTGCTAAGTACACACTCTCTTTGGAAAATAATTGGCGTATATAGGATGGTGCTACTCAGGGGAGGTTGAATACAGAGTTATGGTAACAGTAGTCAGGTTTTATCACAGAAGTTAGTTACTACTGAAAACAATGCATGATCTATAACTATATATGTATCTATCTAGTTTACGGGAAAATGAAATCATGTGAAAAGTAGCAAACCTAGCTAGCATGCATATGCAATATTGCATAGAGAAGGGATGGTATAAAGGCATTATTTAGGTTAGGGTGATGGAGTTACTTAGGGAAGGTTTCATCTTTGTACTTGACACCATTCCACGTGTATGTCATTGTGTGCATGTCAAATTGGGTAACAAAAAGAGATAGAGCAATATTTATGGTACCACTATGTTTTGCATTTTCTAACACATCATGTGAATAATATATAATAGAACCATGTAATTAAAATACCATATGTCCCCGTGAGCATAGTTCAGTTGGGGATTCGAACCTCGAACACCCCACTTATTCACTTTAAAAAATGTAAATTCTAACCACTAGACTATTTGAAAAGAAAAAAAAAAAACATCATATAACGGTAAGCAATGATTTGTTTGGGTCCTATACAGCTGGAGTGTGATTTTACAAATGTATGGCCCAAATTTAAAGAGAGTAATTCCTATAACCGTTTTTATATCTAAATCTAACGGTTCCTATAGATGGAGGGCACACTGCTTTAGAATATACCCTTTGTTCCTATCATGACCTCATTCAACTTTAGACTACAACTCCATATGATTTCCTACATAGATAGATGACCAAAAAGTTGTTCAAATATCAAAGATATGTGTAAATATCAATAAGAAAAATACTTCATAAATAAATGGACTAGAATTCTGCTCTTTACCCAAATGGTTATGCTCATTCCCAAAGTAAATGTCTGAATTGCCCTTGCGTAAGTTAACATGCGCTACGTGAGTTAAGTCACGCGACGTGAGTTAACTCACGCTGGGTACTATTTTCGTTCAAAACCCAGCAAGCAACCACAAAACTCCATTTTTTCTTTCCCTCCACCTCCAAAAACCCAAAAAGTGCGAATTTTTGGGTCAAAATCTTCGTTCCAAATCATTGCAAATCGTCAGGAAGCAAGTTTCTACGTTCATCAAGCATCAAAGAACAGGTAATGTACTGTCAAAACTCATCCTTTTTTCCTGGTTTTTCTGCAACTTACGTCATTTTTTTCCAGTAGGTGATAGGGATGAGCATGAGTTAACTCACGCTAGTTGTAAGTGCTGCGTGAGTTAACTCACACAGAAGGTTAACACTAGCGTGGGTTAACTCACGCTACTATGATGCCCAGATTTTGAAATTTTGCGCCAATTTTGAAATTTTTCTTGGTTTTTTTTTATTAAGTAGACACTGAGTGGCATGATTGAAAATGTGGCGGAGGATGGCGTTGAGCCGAAACAAGGCAAAAACAAAGCTTCCGGCGTAGGCGTAGGTTCCGGCGAAGGCAAACCAACCAATGATGTGAAGGTTAAAGTGAAAATTCCTTTTCAAGTTGAAGCTCGCATTGTGAACAACCAAGCAAAACCGGTACCTACCGGTAACTTTGAAGAAAATCGTAAACCGGTACCTACCGGTGTTTGTGTTATTGAAGCAAACACCGGGTCATTTTTTACAACAATTGAAAGATGGAAAGATCGAGAAGAATTACTTGGTTGGATTCGTCGACAAGCGGCTAGGGCCGGATTTACTATTTCTATAGATAAATCTAGTACAATAACGCCATACATGACGATGCAATGTGAGAGGAGTGGTGAATACAAGCCACCTAAGATGAGGAAGAAACCGAAGCTTGAAGGCACGGGCACAAGAAAATGTAATTGTCTGTTTAGGTTGAAATGCTTCTTTGATAAAAAAAAAATAAAAAAAAAACTCAAGATTTGTGGATTGCAATGCTTTGTGGAATTCACAATCATGACTTGGCGCGAAAGTTATCCGGCCACCTTCTTGCGGGTCGACTAAAAGCGGAGGAGAAGCAAAGAGTTATCGACATGACAAAGAGCTTGACAAAGCCTGGGAATATTCTCATGGATTTGAAGGAAAAAAACAAAGAAAGTTTGACACTCATCAAGCAAGTGTATAATGCACGAACTAGATGGCGCAAGGGGCAAAGAGAGGACAAGACGGAGTTGCAATACTTGATTACAAAGTTGGAGAAGCATCAATATGTCTATTTAGATAAGTTATGACACTTTTGAGTCGGTCGGTGTTCGTCCTATTTTTTGGTGGTATTACACCCCGACATATTTTTTGGTGGCCGATTGTGTAATTTGGATATTTATGGCCAATATGTAACTAATATTATATATTATATAAATATATGAAATGAATTAGTTTTTGGATCATTTACGTGTCATTAAGTGTGTTTAAGTGATTACAGGTCATTACCGGCGAATTTGTGAAATTTGGATCGTTTGGATCATTATGTGTGATTACGTGATTGTAAGAAAAACGATGTTTTTGTGTAATTTTGTTCGATTATGTCGAACTATCCGATAATCTTGTTAAACTGGTGTAATTCGGTTAAGTTATGAATGTGGCGTGGTTACGGGTCATTCTAGACTTTTTCTAAGTCTGTTCAGTAACTGGTTGAATTTAATGCAGATTCTGTTATGTGCTATGAATGTGAGTTAACTCCCGTTAGTACAAAGGACAACGTGAGTTAACTCACGCTGCAACATACTGCAATTAACACTAGCGCATGTTAAGTCACGCAACGTGAGGTAACATACGTTGCCATTTGTACTAGCGTGAGTTAACATGCGTAGGGGTATTTTGGACTTTTACTTTGGGAATGAGCAAATCCATTTGGGTAAAGAGCAGAATTCAATGGACTATCAATATTTTGAAAACAAAACCCTCTTGTAGGCCCAATAGCACAAGAATTAGAAGGTTGCTCTATAGACTCCCCAAATTGTTCAATCTTTGAAAAAAGACTGATCGAAAGATAAATCTTATGAAGGAAAAAAAAAACGATCGGAATGTATATCTTGTGATACATGTATACCAATGTAAGATATGCTTTGATAAATTGAGGGAATTTTTTTAGTAAACATGAGGGGCCTATTGAGCAAATTTTCAAGAATTATACTCTTTTTTTCAGAAGTTGAAAGAGTCATTTATATTTAAATAAGAATATTTATGTAATTTACTTAGTTTAATAACGGGTACATATATTCGGGCACGAATAACATTAAATCCGCATTCGTATTCATTAAGTGAAATGTATATAGTATAGAGTATTTCCATTAAGATATTAAAAAAATCTTTATCCTTGGTTACCCTTGTATTTCCTTTAAGATATTAACCTCGTGCATGTGCTGGATTTCATCCGCAGATAACCAAGGCAGGGCCAGTCCTAAGATTTTTGGTACCCTAGGCGAAACAATAAAATTGTGCTCTTTTAATTATTCCAATAGTTTTCTTCTTATATTTTTTGTTGTAAAACTTCATTTATAATCAATGTTTTCTAAAAATATATTCTCAATATAATTAATCAAACCGAATTAAAAAGATATATATCTATATAGTACTAAGTAAAAATAATAATTTTGGTACCCCAAAATTAATGGCGCCCTGGACTGCCGCCCCTCCCGTACACCCTCAGGGTCACCCCTGAACCAAGGATACATATTTTTTTGTCATCCCTAATTCTAAACAATGTGAGACTTTTTCAACATGTATTTTTCATCCAACAACACTATTGCAAACCAAAAATTTGGAAGCACTTCTAAATTGATATAGGTTTTTTTAACATGATGTTCCAATATTGTTTATTTCTCTTTTGTATTGCTTATTGTCATGGTTTTGCAGTGCTTTTATAAGATTTGGTTAGTTCATGGTACGACTTCTGAGCTTAAGTTGTTTCCAACTTTGTCCTCTTTGCTTAAAAATAATGTAGGGTTAATAGGCTTTTATTCCCCTGTAATATAGGCCACTTTTGGTTTCCCCCTATATTATACCTTTAATCATATTTTATTTTTATTAATTTTTCTAGAATTTTTAAATTTTTTCAATTCTTTTTATTTTTCCAGAATTTTTTTCATTTTTATTAAATTTTCTAGAATTTTTTTAGATTTTTTTTCTGTTTTTTAAAAAAAATTTAGTTTTTTTAAAAAAAAAAATCACAAATGCCACATGTACCCAATAAAAAATTAAAAATAAAATTAATTATACAGTCAGCGTGCCACGTCATGAGAAAAAAGGTGACGCAGCATGCCACATCAGTGAAAATGCACAATCAGCTGGCCTAGGGGGTATTCTAAAACAAAAAAAATTTACAAGGACGAAATCTGATAAATTTTTTTTACAAGGAGTAAAAGTCTATTAACCCAATAATGAAGGTCTTTTTTTACATTCACCAGCTCAATTGCTTTTTTGGGTAGAGAAAAAAACAATACATGTCACATTACAATTGCTTTTGTACCATTGAATTGTTGACTTGACTCCTTTATTGATAAAAATTTTACTACTTACAATTATAGAGTTCAATTAATCAAGAAATGAAATACTGATTCATATTTGTTGAACTTGTTCTTTCTTCAACATATATTGATATCTTCATAAGCACAAAAACATAATGTTATTATTTGTAGGCCACAATTGATTTAAATTTACACACTAAAAAAATATATCTAAACAGATAAATTTACACACTAAAAAAATATATCTAAATCCAGAAGTCCTAGCTCAACTGGTAAAATGGCGAAATTGTTATATGTGTGAGTTTATAATGGTTTTGTCATTTCGTCTATCTACCAAAAAAGAATATATATATATATATATATATATATATATATATATATAAACAGATGAATTTCGATCTCTCTTATATGTATCAACAAAGACACTGTCGATCAAGATTTAGGTTTAAATATACATATTAACGTTTTTGTAGTTGCTACATCTATTATAGAAAATTGAAATTCAAATGAAATATGATTGATTGCTAACAAGTTTGGAAATGGAACCCCACAAGAGCTAGCGACTTTTCAAGAGAGTTAACAAATTGTTTGAGGCTTAAGTTTCTTCATGCTTTTCTATTTGTGACTATCATATTAACGATTTTGTAGTTGCTACATCTATTATAGAGAATTGAAATTCAAATGAAATAGGATTGATTGCTAACAAGTTTGGAAAGGGAACCCCACAAGAGCTAGCGACTTTTCATGAGAGTTAACATATTCTTTGAGGCTTGAGTTTCTTCATGCTTTTCTATTTGTGACTATATTTATTGAATTGGATTAATTGTTTTGAACACACAAAAAAATACTTATGTCTTTATATAATGAAATGTTGGTAACATGTGGTTAGACCATGGAAATTTGGCTTAAATTTAAATATATACCTAAATTATAGGAAATTTTAAAAGTAATTATAATTTAGTTTTACATCTTTTTTTAAATTTTTTTTTCCATAACAATGTTTTCAAATTTAAATTAAAAAACAATAGAAAATATAAATACAAGGGAACATAATAGAAAAATGCAGATAGACAGACACTTATTGTCCTTCTTTCCGCTAGTTATAATACTCAAACGTGTGTCAACATTTTCTATTCTTACTTTCTTCACAAATTCTATTTTAAAGCTCACACTTTCTATTTCTAAGCCCATGGTTCTTTTTCTTTTTTTAACCCACCAGTTTTTAGGGGAAGAGGACCATAATAATTCGAAGTTCAATTGAAAGGTAAGTAAAGTCTGGTCAAAAAATGTTTCGTTCAAGAATTGAATTCTAGTTCTCTCAAACAATTTATCATTTAGTGGAGCACATATAAACCATGTGAGTCCAATCACGGTTAGACCTAGGGTTCTATTCTTTGTTATGTATATTTTGTTCAGATGTGAAATTATCTTTATTATCTTAATTGAAAAATTAAATACTAATTGATTTTATTTTCATTTCAGATTTTATTGCTACTTCAACCACTAACTTTACCAAACTTTACATATTTAATCTACTATCTTATCAGCTTTAAGTTATAAACTATCGACTAGTTAGCTTGTGTGCTATCTACTATAAGTTATAAATTAACACACGCGCACACACATATATATTTGTTGAAATTTAAATAATATGATATCCATTAACCATGATTTGGTTTGGATATACAATTAAAAGTCATTGTTTTTTTTTAGGGAATTAAAAGTCATTGTTAATCATGTTCAAAATTATAGTTAATTGTGTTGAGTAGATGGATAATCAATCGGGTCGTATTATATTCATTGATAATCTAAATTGTTTTTTTAATTAATAACCTAAATTATTGTTAACTCAAGTTAACACTGATTCAAGTTAATTACTTTAAAATTTAGTTTAAAAAGTTAGTTATTTGTGCAATACAGTTATAACAAAATTATAATAATCGTAGTGTAGATATAATTATATCAATAATGCGAAATGAGTAGTTTTTATCGCTTAATTGCTTAAAATTTACCAAATTCAATCGCATATAAAGTTGATTTTCAATTTGATACTAACTTTATTAACGGGACTGCGCAAAACCAACTATTTCAATTCGATACTAACTTTATGAATTCTGCTCTTCACTCGGCTGTTTTTGCTCGCTCCCAACTGAAATATCAAAATTGCACATGCATGAGTTAACTCACGCATGTGTAAATCTCTATGTGAGTTTACTCATGTTGGAATTAACACTTGCGTGAGTTAATTCACGCAGAGATTAACACTAGCGTGAGTTAAGTCATGCAGAATTAACACTAACGTGAGTTAACTCACGCATGGACATTTTTGAAAGTTTGGTTGGGAATGAGTAAAATGTATTGGGAGAAGAGCAGAATTCTAACTTTATTAGCGGAACTAGGCCAAGACCAACTATTCTTGATGATAGGTCATTTCTCCTCGAACAAAGTTTTTTCCACTTCAAACAATGCTAAGAAACACCATGAAATAACAAGTTTAACCCCAACGGCAGTTAACTGCCGCCGAATTTTAACCGGTGGTAACTAACTGCCGATGAAATTTAGAGTTAAACTTGTCATTTCGTGGTGTTTCTTAGCATTGTATAAAGTGAAAAAATCAATTTTCTTTCTCCTAGCCTAACGAATTAGTGGACCACAACATAAACCTACTTAAGGGGTCGCATTAGAGCTATCAAAACGGCCTACACGGCCCGTTTCGGACCGGCCCAAACGGGCAGCGGGCTTTTTTGGGCCGGGCTAAAAAGCCCAGTTTAAATACAGGGTGGAATATTAGAGCCGAGCCCGGCCCTATACGGGCTCCCGGGCTATCGGGCCAGCCCGCACGTATTTTTTTATTCTTTTAAGGACTTGCACAAGCTAATTTTTTTTTTTAAGAACACAGTCACTTGAAAATTGAAATAACCAGTTGCTGCACAAATAATACCCATATAATCACTTGCACTGTCATGGTAGGCCACTGCTATATGGGCTGGGGATTGTGTAGTTCCTGGACGGTGTGATGTTGGTTTAGGGAGCATGTGTTTTTTGCTACTGCCATAGGCTTATTTGTTATATGAACACTTAGCTTGTTTAATGTCTTTTGGTGAATTGATACAAACATTAATTTGGTGGATATGCAGTAAGCTTCTTATGTTAGATTGCTACTGCTATATCAGAGGCTTTTGTGTTTTTCCAGCTCAGCTTGAGTGGATTGAGGCCATTAATAATATTAGCTGTTAAAAAAAATTGTAAAAATGATAGAACTTTAAAAACCATACCTTCAAAACCACACCAAACTTAACCCACTTGTATTTTTTTTCCGGGCTAGTCCGAAGGGGTAACGGACTATTACGGCCGGGCTAAAAAGCCTTGGAAAAATTTGGGCTGCAATTATTAGGTCAAAGTCCTACATTTTATTCGGACTTTCAGAGTGGCCCATATGGCCCGGCCTGTTTTGACAGCTCTAGGTCGCATAAGATAATCAGAACCGTTCAAGCCAGATACATGACTAAGTTGTGGTAATGTGCTCAAAGTTGTCCACTAAGGACTAAGGACAATTGTTTGTCCAGGTAAGGATTTGAGGAGTAGAAATCATGACCACTTCACATGTACACACTTTTTTACCATAATTTTTTTTCTCTCATATGATTTGCTTATCGTCATGGTTTTGCACTAGTTGTATGATCTTTGGCTAGTTCTTGCTACAACTTCTGAGCTTAAGTTGTTTCTTACGAATGTCCTTTTTACAAACCTCCACAGTTAGTTCTTCTTTTTTCTTTTTTTGGTAAAGAAAATAAGATTTCATGTCACGCTACAATTGTTTTTAATTAACTGTTGACTTGACTCAATATTAATTACGAGCTTACAAGTTAAATTATGGAGTCAATTAATCAAGAAATGAAATACCGATTCATATTTATTGAACTCGTTCTTTTTTCAACATATATTGATCTCATTCATTTTTATAACATATAATACTACAGTGATTTAACATTCTCATAAGCACAAAAAACATACTACTAAAAATATATATTACTAAATAGATGAGAGTTTGAATCAATGCTATGGTGCAGCAACAACATTGTCGAGGATCAAGATTTAGATTTAATAATACTTCTAATTCTTGACTCAACGACTCTCTAGTTGCTACACCCATTGCAGAGAATTGAAATTCAATTGAAATATGATTGATCGCTAACAAGTCGGGAAGGGAACCCCACAAGAGCTACCAACCCTTCTAGCACCAGGAGAGTAAACATACTGCTTGAGGCTTGGATTTTTGAGGTAACCACAAAGGCATGGTCTCTGCTCTCTTACCTTCTGGCAACAAGTACTTGTTGGTGGAGAAGAAGTTGTGATTGATCCTAAACAAGGACTGAATTCTACAGGGCTACAAGTCAATGCCTTTGCCATGTAAATCTCCTCCCCCAAAAACACTATTGCCACAACCACTGCTGCATAAACAATACCATAGCCAAAGTGTTTCTTCATGTTTTGTTTTCTTTTTGGGACTATATGTATTGAATTGGATTAATTGTTTTGAACTAGAAATATACAAGTCTTTGATTTATATAATGAAATGTCGGTAACATGTGGTGGACCTGACCATTGACCTTTTCTCCTATTGTTAGTAGCAAGTCAATAGGTTGCCGTGAAACAAGGGCTAATAGTACAATGGTAGACTCATTCTTGGGAGAAAAAATTAAACATTAATTAAAACTAGGGTTAATTAAGTTTTTAGTCCCTATAAATATTTATAGTTTTGTTTTTAGTCCCTACAAAATAAAATCACACTTTTTAGTCCCTATAAAATTTTTCATCAGCATATTTAGTCCTTATAAAATTTTTCCATTTCCATTTTTAATCCCTGTAAAAAATTTCCATCAACATTTTTTGTCCTTAAAATGCCTAAGGAAAATGTCATAGGGACTAAAAAGTGTGATTTTATTTTATATGGATTAAAAACAAAACTGTGAATATTTATAGGGACTAAAAATTTAATTAACCCTTAAAACTATTTCTTGTCATTTTATATTTATGTGTTAATTTAACTGCTAGTTTTATTGAACACTACAAATTCAATCTATTGGCTTATAAGTTCTAAGCTATCATCTAGCTGGTGAGAGAAAAAATGTTTATCAAACAATGTTTGGCAAAATTAAAATTGATAGGACAAAAATGATAAACTATAAGCTCAAACACTGTTTAAAATAACTTGTCAAAAGGGGTTACAAAATAATAAAAATAAACACTGAATTCATGATAAAAAATTATTACCAAACATGTATATTTTGGTCATATGTGTCAATTTATCTTTATTATCTTAATTAAATAGTTTAATATCAATGAAAATACTTTTTTTTATCATTTCATATTTATCGATTACACCAACTAATTGAGTTACTAACTCAAGACTAATTTAGCCTAACCGATACATAAATGCAAAACAGAAGAGTTATCAAACAATACTACACTAATTAATAACCAACGAACACTAATTTATATAGCTAATTACACCAACTAATTGAGTAACTAACTCAACTAATTCCTAACTATACAACACTAACTGGTTACTAAAACTCTGTAACAGTAGTTACTTGGATTAAAGAAGGCTAGTCAACCTTTTTCTGAACAAGCAAAAGACAGTTTATCAAACCTAATCACAAGATCTTACAAGGTTACACAGCCTGCACATAGCAGACCACACAAAACAAAGACTAACAACATTTGATTACAAATCAAATCTAGGACTCATACTCTAGACACAGAATAGTTTCAAATTTGGTTAAATTACCTTACCAAACCACATAAACACTCAATATACTAACATATCTACCACACATTCCCCAATCACCTATATGCAAGAAGCATCCACTAGAAATTGTTCCCACCAATTCAATGCAATAAAAATAAATTGATCTGTCAATTGACTTCTTCCACTCCTAACCAACCTGCCACTGAAATTATTCCTTTGTTCAAACAAATCAATGCTTGCATAAAGATACTTCCAGCCCTTACTTTCAAATATCAGTCACATTTGAAAAAAGAGTTCTGCAATGAACGACATTAATTCATGTCGAAAACAGACCAAGACAAGAACTTGGATTCAAGCACCATTGTGATATGCTGTAATCAAGGTTATTCGATTTAACTTTTGGACTATTCCTTGGGAAATAAAATATGGAAGTAGTACCATCGCCTCCATTCTTTCAGCTCCCCCTGCCGCTGAATAAGTATATTCTTATCACATATATCTTCTGTTTCATCATTGTCCACAAACAACAATTACCCTATGGTGCTAATTTCTGCTCATCAGAACAAAAACTGAATCCCTTACACTCCTAACCAATTTTGTGCTAGATAGTTGACCCCTTGTAAGAGAGTCCCCCTTGCAGCCCTCCCTTTATTGATCCAACACTAAAGTTCAACCTTTAGTTCATCCTTCAATCCATTCAGAGTGATTCCAGGGAGGTGGTCTTATGTATTTTGGCTCCATTCTTGACTCAATTTTGGAACAAGGGTGTTCTTTAAGGATTCAAAACACAGTTCTCCCACCTTTGATATGAAAGAAAACTACCCCTTCAAGAGCCAAATAACCCACCCTAATCATGACCTTAGCAGTCAGTATGCAGTGACAGCCTATTCAATCTCAATAATCTTAATATAGCTAAGTAAGTGAGGTAAATCAGTCATTGTCTTTCGACCACTACAAAGCAACTTAGCCTGTATTCACCTTACACTGAAGCAAGGCCATTTTAACAGATCCAGCATTTGTTGCAAATCCATTTTAACCGAACCAACGTACTCTAAACAAGATTAATTTCAAATGCAGAAACTTAGAGAAGCTGTCTAACTCAAGGCAATATCTATTATTATTATTATTTTTGTAAGGTAAAAATTGTAGGAAGGAAGGATGTATACCAAATCAACACAGTTTCGTACAAGATGGAGAAAAAATAAAAGCAATAATTAAAAATAAGCATTGTACTTTTAGCTCTACTCTACCCATATGACTACACAATATTGAACAATAAGAAACAACAATTGAAACAGTGTTAAAGATCATTAGCAACAATGTAGTCTTAGCAACAGGCATGCTAAAGCAGACAGCTGATTCTTATTCACAATAAACCAACTTCATTTCACTTGGAACAAAACAAATCAATGTATAATGCTTTTGTAGGTCATTCAATATTTCAGATATGCAATATTAGCCTGTAAAATGTAAATCCTTTCTAAGTTCTGATGAATGAAAGAATGAATGAAAAAGACCCAAGGTCCATAATACGAAACACCTTATCAATGCACAACGAAGAAAACCTCCAAATAACTACATATAAAGGATGAACTATAAAAACCTAATCTAAATAAACAAGAAACAAAGAGGATGGAACCGGTCATAGATAAGTTATTCAGAGCAGCATTGATCACAGATCGAGAAAATAGGATCCCAAACACAGTTTTAAGTCATTTGATAGAAAGATTTAATGAAGAACCAAAAATCGTAATTTCTTGTTTCAGCTCTCGGAAGGTTTGCTGCATCTAACCAATTACATATGATATTTTGAAATATAAAAACACCAACCAACATCAACCATAAGTAAACTTAGTTAGTTGAGATATTAAGTGTAACCAATCAATTAGTTTCACCTTTACAACACCATAACAATGCAAGTGGTCAACAGTAAAATAGTATAACCAAGGTCAACTTTCAGTTAAATAACTTGAGATATAACTGTAACTTATCAACCAAGTTTCAAATTTACATCACCACAATAATGCCAGTAGTCAACATCGAAGTCAAAATAACATAACATAAAAAACCTTGAATGATCAGAACTTGCTTAAAGAGAAGAGTTGAAGAATCCACCAGAACGCTTATCCACCCAAAAGAAGACAACCAAAACATCAACATTGTTACCTCTAGTTTAGAAACTTCATAATAATGACTTGTCAGGGTGATGTCCTGCATATATTCATTTTATCATATATAAGTTACCCAACAAAAGAGTCAAAACAAAATGCGTCAAATAGATCCAGATTTGAGTAAAAGCTAGTTGATTTGGAAATAAGTAAATGAAGAGCTTTTGGAAAATTAGATAAACACATTGTTAATGTAACAGCATTTCCATTTTTCTTTTTGTATAACTATAAGTACTAGCTGAAAAGTATATTCCAAACGAACAACATAAATTAAGCAAGGTAAAGCTATATCGCAATCACATTAGAAACCTTTCAATGCAAGATAACATACTCACTTACGAATTCAGCTTCTGGCGACCCACTCGGGAGGTGGCCAGAACAAGTTGGAAAATTCAGGAGAATCAGACACAGATGAAAGTCGACCTTGATCCAAGTGCAAAACACATGTATTTTGTCCATCGTATATATCTGATTTGAAGAGATAATACAATTTCCTTTGGAAACAAACAAATCTGAAGCAGATGCAGAAAATGAGCATATAAAGTTCAAAAACATAACCCTGTCCCCTAAACTAGTCAACTTCACCCACTTCTTCTCCTTCTCATTAAGCTTAAACACATCAATCCTTACAGGACCATGATCAGGGAACCCAGTACGTATACAGTCATAAACATCTACTAACAACAAATCACCCTCGCTCTCCACTAAGAATTTCATGTCCCCACCATCAACCAATGGTTCAGCCACTAATTGGACACTCGAGTCATCGTCCAGTCCAACCATAATTGTCTTACCAAATTTGTTGGTGGCATAAGGCTGTCCTTTGAAAAGGCAGATGTCTCCCATGTTAAAGTCAATCGACATGTCATCCGGGATTACCTTCCAATTCTCATCATTTCTGCATTTCAACAATATTGGCTGTGGGACACAGTTCAACGTGCCGAGAATAAGAGGTCTTTTTCCATGGCATGTGACAGCAACGACCTTAACAGGACCAATGTAGATGGCATTATAGTGGAATGTGATGTCGTAGGTGTCAATGATGTAGCTGCTTCCCAAATGGAGGACGGAGAATTTGTTGAAGTCAATCACTTGAGTGAAAGGAATAGGCCCACAATGAATGAGTGGCGGAAAGAGTTGGGTTTTGCCACTTGTGTTTTGGCTAATTGTCTTCTTTCCATGGTAACAAGCAAGCCAGCTGTATCAATTTAGGAAAGCACTCAACATGCATCCATTCAAATGCATTCCATTCAACATTTTCTCTGCCAAATGTAGAGCTAATTAAGATCAATATGTTTGACACTGTGATCGCGCATAGTTTATGGTTCGGCATATTCATGTCTGCAATGCTTATACATTAGAATATGAGAAAATCATACAAATCTTGTGAGTTTTGGACACAAGTCCTGACATTCCACCTATTCTCCCATTCACTTCACCCACTTTACCCAATATTCCAACCAGTAACTTATAGGTAGAAGGGAAGAATTTGCAACATTCAAGAGCCAGGGGTAAGTTCAATCACTTCCTTCGTAAGTCCTATAGTTTGAGCCAAATTGAACAGTTTGAACCAAGCTTACCTTGCATACAATTCAAGCAATGTGGTAGATAACACAAAATTTGTAGTTCCGAAGTTGGACAAGAAGGGGCATGTTTCAATTGCTTTTTGGTGCACCAAAGAAAGCAACTCAACCAGCATTCTCAATAGAACATCTATATTCCAACGCTCTCTTTCCCCCAACACATGTAGATGTGACTCTAAACGCCCTTCAACTACAGAAAGAGTTGGACAACGCTGCAATTTCCGGAAAAAAAAGTCTACTCAGAAATAA
>Ga0315915_1000861_pt1 | contig 34154 bp, 22 predicted proteins | sample MpolbnodulesMG_FD_207738 | JGI IMG/M metagenome (GOLD analysis project Ga0315915, IMG submission 207738) | Medicago polymorpha root nodule microbial communities from Los Angeles, California, United States - branched nodules | ecosystem: Host-associated > Plants > Roots > Nodule | place: USA...
ATCTAACCACAATTAAGCAACATAAGTCATTTACATATAACATTGTATCATTTCTTGCAAGCAAGATCAAAATTTAAACAAACCCTAAATCTAAAAAAAAAAAAACTACAACATACACATGCAAACATCTAAACATTTAAGCAACACAAGTTATTTTCATGTACACATTGTATGATTTCTTGCCAAAAAAACCAAAATTTAAACAATCCCTAAATCTAAAAAGTTTCCAATTTAAGAGAAAAAATTTAACATATAAACATAAAAGGTTAATGGTATTTGATTATGAAGACTTACTTGTTATTGAAGTATTGTTTGATTTGAACTTGAAGGAATTTTGGGTGATTTGAGAGACATTTTTGAGATTTTTTGAGATTTTAGATGAGAAACGAGGAAATGAGGTGTTCTGTCTTCTTTAAGACAACAGGTAGCGTGAGTTAACTAGCGCGGCGCAAGTTAACTCACGCAACGTTAGTTAAGTGGCACAACGATTAACACTTGCGCTACTTAACTAACGCACAGACATTTTGGGCATGACTGCAAGGTGCGAGTGTTTTGTGCTGGGGGGGAAGAGTAGAAATCGAGAAAAATTGCTCGTACACAAATTGTTTAAACCTATTTGATGATATTATTTCATACCTTTTTGTTCCTATGATTCCAAATACTCCAAAGGGTCACACCAAAAACTTGTTGTTGCGACTTACCAAAATGTTGCAACAACAAACACATTCGACGTAAAGCTTACATCAGGATCGAGAACGGACAACGGTGCATTCCATAATCCAGTACACTACACCCTACATCCCTTAATACATGACACAGTTGACCATATTACGCATGTCAATGCATAATTTTGAGCTTAAATATCTTGAATAATATATTAGAAAAAATTATGAAAATTTGATATTTTGAAAATACTCATTGAGACGAATCTAACGACATCTTATATGATACTATTTATCTTTGTATATTAGTAGAAAAATATAGTCAAAATTAGTTAGGTCAAAATTACAAATTTTTAAACAGATCATCTATTGCTGGACGGAGAAGTACCAAAAAAGAATACTTTTGCTACACATAAAAAGGAGATGAGCATTGTCTTCAACAAATTCTTCACACACCGCTCATTGATCGTGGAACTGAACACCTTTTGTCTGCAACTAAACTCTCATAGGCAGGCAATTCCGACAAGCTCCCCACAAAAATTCTTCACCTTCAATGGTAATTTCAACTCTACCTTTTCATTTAGTTCTTTTTAAAGAAAAAAAAGGCCCATACTATTCTTGTTTTTCAGTCTTATCAACACAAGTCAATTGCTTTTCTGTAACTTTTTCGCAAGACTTTTAACATGATCCAGATCACATACTACTTTTATTTCATGATTTTTCTTTTAAATTTAAATTAATAATAATAATAATTTAATCCATGATTTTTCCACTAAGAGCCTGTTTGTCTACTTCCTTCAAAAGCAATTCAGGTAGCTTCAAAAGTGAAAACTAGCAATTCCAATCAGCTTTACAAAATCAATTCTCATCTTTAAAAGTAATTCTGGTTGAAGCTACAGTTCCTAACTTTTGAGTTTACTAGATCACTTCTCTATTAAATTTTATATTTTAATTATTACAACCCACTATTTTCCTTTATTGTCCCAAATTAGCAGTTTTGGATTTTTCTTTACAATTTTTCCGTCCAAATTTACTGTATTTTTTCTTTTACGCTATATTTTTTTTTTGGTAGTGATTTTACGCTATATTTTATCATTTTTAACAACCATCTCTATTATTATTTAACTTAAATATATTTTTATCAAAAAATATAAAATACATAGAACAAATATTTTGTCAAAAATTTTTAGTTTAATGATCGTATTTATTATTTTAAAATTAATATATAGAAAATTTGTTTATTTAAATTAAATAATATATCTGTATTTAGTATTGGTCTACATATACATTCAACTATGTCCATTTTAATAATTATACATTCAAAAACAATTTTGATCAAAACTATCCAAACAACATCAATTCCGTTTAATCAATTCTACATTATTGTATCCAAACATAAATCAATTCTATCAGAATCAATTCTATGAGAACCAATTCTATCAAAAGTTGAACCAACCACACACTAAGCTAAAACATATAACATGCTGTGATTGATAATAGTTATGGCTTTTTACCTAAAAAAAAATAAAGAAGTTCTTGCTTTTAATTGTTTGAAAGCCAGAACAATGTAATCGACCAGTAAATATAAAAAAAATTGACATTGATTTGTCAAAAGAAATTGGCATCGAAAAAAGAAGTAACAATGTTCAGAATTTAAAAGAATAAAAATGTCGTACAGCGTTGTTTCTCATGTTTCATAAAAAAATCATTGCTTCTCGTATATTTGGTTTAAATAACAAAATAAAATGAAGTTTACAAGTCTATCCTACACTTAAAACTGATTTTAAATAGATATAATTGGTTTTTTATTTTATTTTATCAAAAGCAAATGAGAACATACTTACTAACTTACCCCTTTATAAACGAAAACTAAAACATAGCAGATGGAGTATAAAATAAATTACAATTCAGAGAACGCATTATACAAATTAAAAAATACAAAAATAGAAAACAGAAACGACATAACAATCCGATTATTAATTTTAATAAATATTTTTACTTCTAATAAAAAGGTACTCTAATTAAATAGAGCTACTAAAGTAAGTGTAATTTTGATTTCTTTTAAAAATGACTTAAAAAAAACTAAACTATAAAAAATGACTTAAAAAACTAAATAGTAAAGCTAAAACTAGGCTTGTCCACCACCACTATTATGCTCGTCCATTGGTTTCACAAACTTCTTCCAATAAGAATGATTTTGCCACACCTTAGACATTTCTTCAATTGGAACACCTTTGGTCTCCGGCAAAAACTTGTAAATAAACAAGCTCATAACCACAACAAAAAATGCAAAGAAGATGAAGAGTCCAAACTTCATGTGGCACAACATGGCAGTGAAAACTTGAGCAATGATAAATGTGAAAATCATGTTAACCGAAACGTTGACACTTTGAGCTGCCGATCGCACCTCAAGTGGGAAAATTTCGCTTGGCACCAACCATCCAAGAGGACCCCAAGACCATGCGAAACCCATCACATACACGCATATGCCTATCACAACAAGCAATGCATACCACTTAGGCAGCTCACCAGGATTCCCATCAACTCCAAATTTAAATGCAATGGCCACGGCTACAATGATCTGTGCCAAAATTAATAAATTTGTATTAGCAACAAAATATAAGTACTGTTTAAAGACTATAAAAAATATACAAATTGTAATGTGTTATTTGCCTAACCACCGACGCTAGCGCAAATCATTAGTCTACATTATGTGTGTTGTGAATTTCAAAGTTCATAAGATAATTGATATGAACAAATAAATTAAAATAGAATTAGACAACAAATAAATTTTCCAACGGTATATTGACAAAAAGTGTGTCAAAACGCTTCTCAATACGATATACAAAAAATTAGTAGGTTTCTCAATACTAAGAGTTGAAAATACCAAAATAGTAAAATCTATTTTTTTTTGTGAATCAATAGTCAAATCTAATTTAATTTCGATTAAATATTTCAAAAATTAAATTAAAGGAGTTATTTAATCAATGTACCTGGCAAATAAACATTTGAGCTCCTCCTTCTAAGAATAGAGTACGTCTCCCAAACTTATCAACAGTGAGAATTGAAACAAACGTTGCTAATGCATTAAAGCCTCCGGTGATCATGGCTGACATAAGGGAAGCATTAGCACCAAATCCGATAGTTTTAAACAAAACCGGAGCATAAAATGTGATGACATTCATGCCGGTGAGTTGCTGGAAGACTGGAATAGCTGTAGCCATGGTAAGTTGAGGCCTATACTGCCTCGTCAACAAAATAGACCAAGGGTGTTTGATGGCTTTAGAGGCTTGACTTGCTGCAAGTAAATCGTTAAACTCATCATCAACATCTGAAGTTCCCCGAATCTTAATCAACTCCTTTTTAGCTTTGTCATCTAGACCTCTTTCAATCAATGAACTTGGCGAATCGGGAAGAAAGATTGCACCAATAATGATCATTATCGCGGGAACTCCAGCAAATCCCAAACTGTATCGCCATCCTTCCCCGTTCTTCATGTTTGCAAAAAAATAATTGAGGATGTTGGCCACAAAAATGCCTATAGTTATTGCCAATTGGAACATCATGTTAAGAGCTCCTCTATACTTGTAGGGAGCAACTTCAGACATATAGATTGGCACAGACTGTTGTAAAAAATATGCAACATTAGTAAACTATCTAAGTAAATAAATCAGTTGAACTATATATAACAATATGAGTAATTAACATTTGTCAAAAAGGAAAAGAGTAGTTAACACAATTTACGCACACAACTTAATTTCGTGACATATTTTATTTCAAACAGTAAAGTAGTACCAAAAACATAAGATTGAGGACTAATTTACCCAACCAGAAAGGCAGAAACAATTATGGTATCCTTGCATTTTCTTTTCATGTTTTTTTTTCTTCTTCTAATCTATCTGGAATAAAAATATACTCTTTCTAATCTATCTAGAATAAAAACATACTCATGGTTTATGTACATTAATCTAAGAGTTTATTCATTAAAAATTAACCACATAATATTTTTACCTGGTTAGCACATCCTATTCCAAAACCAAGCAACATGCGGCCAACATAAAGCATCCACACTTTTTCAGCGAATCCATTCATGGCAGCTCCGGCGAGAAAAAGAACACCACCAGAGAGCATGGTAAGACGTCTTCCAAAGATTCTAGTTACGGTGGATGCTCCAAGAGAAGCCACAAGAGCGGCCAAATACAAAGAGGATGTAAACAACGTTAGTGTCTGACTGTCGAATCTGCAGTATTGATTATCTGCAGGCTTAATGTTTAGCTGCTTAGCGTAAACATCTGGAAAGAACTTCATTAAGAATGGATCCATTGCCGTAACTCCACCTATACATTAATTCATTATCATGTCAATAATCAGAAAATTATTGTCACATGAACAATTCTTGAGACATATTTTGTCAAACACTTAAATGGAAAAAAGAAGAAAAAAAAATTAGAATATTGTACCTGAAATGCCAAGATCATAACCAAAGATTAAGCCTCCACATGCTGCAGTCATGCAAATGATGAACACCCTAAAGGTGAATTCTCCCGGATATTCTTTTCCAGAGCCCTGTGCTATGTAACCTCCAGCCATTGTGTTCTTTCAAATCACAAAGAAAGTTAAGAGTTTGGAAAACATAAAATAGATAAATAAAATTACTTACGAGAGTTTAGAAATATGTTGTCAGGTATTTTTATTTTATAATAATAAACAGCTAAGTTTTTTTTTCTTTGACAAAATAAACAACTTGAGTTAATTTAGTATGTATTCCTAAAACTTCTCCATAACTTAAAATAGATGCTCATCCATATTTGATCAAAAGTTTAAAATAATAACATATATATTCTTAGATAGACATAAAGATATTTCTTACGTTTTTGCATTAATTAAGAAAATTTTAAGAATACAAATATACCTTTCTGTTTTTATGGTTTGATCAAAATCCCAATCCTATTTTTGAAAAAAATTTAAAACAAGCAAAACCTTTTCTTAATTTGTATTTACGTATAACTTTTCAAAACAAAAGCTACTCAAGTTAAAAAGAGTTATTAAATTTTAATAATTATATCTGTACTCCACACTCAACAAACTAGATGAAAAGTAAATTTTCACAATGCGTCAAAAAAAAGAGAATAAATTTTCTCAAAACAGATTCAATCCAAACAAACTTCAAAATAAATTTAATGCCAAAACTTCCATAAACTAAAAGTACATGGATACTGATGATGTTGTATATATAGATATGTGTGTGTGAAAGAAAGTAAATCATGCAAAGGGAAAAGAAATTTGAGACCAAAATTGATGTAAAGTGCATAGAAAAAGGAAAATAGGAATGTTTTACGTACCAGAGAGAAAGAGCATGTGCATAAACAAAACTACGATGAAACAAGTGAAGGTTTGAGTTGAGTCCACTATTATATAATATCTCAGTTTGTTTTTGTCGTTTTGTTTTTTAATTTAAACAAACCCGTCTATCTTTTTATAAATTAATTTCGTATCCACAGCTATCGCTCATATTTGTTACAAATGATAATTTGAACCGTTGGCCTAAAAAATTGGGTGCATCTTATCCATTAAATAAACTTGCTAGTTCGGTGAATTAGGTTGCAGTTTTTCAAATTTCAAATTATTCAATTATTTTGATTTGTTTTGTTTCAAAGTGTTTCTTTGGGTAATCTTTATCTTTTTTTCTAAAACTGGGTAATCTTTATCTTTGATTAACAAAATAAATAATCTTTGATAGAAAACATAATTTGAAGCAATAATTGAATGCTAAATAAAGCTTAAATACTACTTCAAAAAAAAAAAAACTTAAATACAAACCTCTTATGCCAACATCCAGTTTAAATAAAAAAACATCAATTGAAGCAATTTTCCGATAATCTATTTGTTTTTTTTTACAGTTTCTTTTATTTGTTTGAGATTTGTTTTAAGCTTCTCTCTTTTCTTTTCTCTTCCTAATAATTTGTTTCATGCTTCTCACACACGCACATGAGAAACAAATTGATAAAATGTTGATTATTAAAAATAGAAACATGCATATTGAACTCTACCAAAAATTTACAAATAGTTCTTGTTCTTGACAGAACACACGGTCATTAGAAACAAATTGATAAAATGTTGATTAAAAATAGAAACTTGCATATTGAACTCTACCAAAAATTTACAAATATATTCTTGTTCTTGACAAAACACACGGTCATTAGAAACAAATTGATGCACACGGTCATTAGAAACAAATTGATAAAATGTTGATTAAAAATAGAAACTTGCATATTGAACTCTACCAAAAATTTACAAATAGTTCTTGTTCTTGACAAAACACACAGTCATTAGAAACAAATTGATGCACACGGTCATTAGAAACAAATTGATAAAATGTTGATTAAAAATAGAAACTTGCATATTGAACTCTACCAAAAATTTACAAATAATTCTTGTTCTTGATGAAACACATGCAAATTAGAAACAAATGGATAAAAATGGAAACATGCATATTGAACTCTACACAAAAATTTACAAATAATTCTTTTTTTCTTCTTCAATTTAATCGTTTAATTGTATCATATGGTTTCATAATAATCATCCCAACTAAATATTACTCCCTCCGTTTCTTTTTAAATGTCGTTTTAGAATTTTAACACAAAAATAGCAAAGTGTATTTTTGCACACTTTTTTCCTATTATACCCTCATTTTAATCCACTAATAATTTCCTTTTTTTTTTGCACACACTTTATCTTTCCAATAAATTTAATATGTAACAAACAATTGTTAGTTACCACTCTCTTTCTCCAACAAATTCCTATTTTTTTGCGCGCTTTATCTTTCTCTCATAACAAACAATTTTCAATTTTCTAAATATTGTGCATATCTCTTGAAATTTTTAACATGTACTACTCATGTTTTTTTATAGAATTTTAACTCTTCATAGAACTATTCTCATAAGTAACAAAATTTTTGAAAATAGCAAGAAACAAATTTTGTTTTAAAACAAAACAAACAAACTTTGTTTTAAAAAAACAAAATTTAGTTTTCCAAATATATTGCATTAATTAGTTTTATTGAAAAATATAAGAATAATTGACAAAGGGTATAATTGACAAATCATACCCTTACAAATACTAAAACGACAGTTAAATAGGAATGAAAAATTCACCCTAAAAAGACACTTAAAAAGGAACGGATGAAGTATATAAATTGGATATTTATGGTTACGTAATTTTATAAAATTGTATTACTATATTTTTATTTGCTAATTATTGTCATATGTGAAAATTATTTTATTTAATTCTTTATACTAGCGAAAAGACGGTCACTCACGTCTTTCCGCTCTTTTTATTACGCTAAAGTTTGAAAACTATGAAATGTGTTTTTTTTTATGAAATTTTGATTTTCATTAAAACTAAAAAAATATAAATGTTTGTTGATTTCAAGTTATAAAAAATCGAATTAACCATGATTATCTATTTCAACGACACCAATAATAATACAATATAACAAGAAAAAAAAATCTAAATTCTATTTTTTTAATGACATCAAAAAAAAATTATTATAGAAAAAATTGTTTAAGGGTATAGTTGGGATAATGAAAAAGTAAGTATAAATATACTCATCTAGTTTGTTACACTTTTTAAATGATAAAGGAAAAAAACAAAAAATATATGTTCATATCGTGTTTGTTACATTTATTTTAATATTTAAATTTATTTATTCTTATTTATTTATTTAAATATATACATGATTTTTATGGGTTGAATTTTTCATTATTCATTTTGTACGTTTAAACAAATTTGCCTCTAAAAATGCTATATTGATGATGTTATTGAAAAATATATGAATTTTTAATATTTTTGTTTGAAAATATATATGAATTTTTATTATATTTGTTATATTATTAGTAAAAGATAAACATAGTATGTTATTCCTCACAAAAACATATTCTGTTAAGAAACATATTCTTTCAACAAAAACAAAAAAAAGTAACAAACATATAAGGGAATGATTTTTATGGGTTAAATTTTTCATTATTTCAGTTATACCCCTAAACACGTTTGCTTTAAGAATATTTTATTGCTGGTGTTATTGAAAAAAAATATAAACTTTATTTTTTTTAGAGAAAAAATATAAACATTATATTTGTTATATTGTTAGTAAATATAAACATAGTTTGTTACTATTTAAGAGTAACAAATATCTATACATATAATTTTAATAAAAGTCAAAATTTCATATAAAATATTGCGTAGAATTTACATGTTAGCGCAATTAAAAAACAAGCAGGCGGACACGTTTAAACGCTAGTATTAAATAGTTTTGAGTAAATTACACTCCCCTCCCATAAGAAAAGCTTGAATTGCACTCCTCTCCCCTCTTATGTTAAAACATACACTCCCCTCCCCTCTAAGATGTTTGAATTACAACCCCCTCCCTTAATTATTAAATATGCACTACACTTTAATCTATTTTAACATAAATAAATATTTTTATGATATATACTAATTTTGAACCAACATTTAAGAAAAATAAATTCATTTCTTTATAATTTAAATGTCAGTGATAATTGAATTTAAATATTTTGTTATTAATTTTATAATTTAGAGTATAAAATAAACTTTTAAATAACCATACTTTATTGTCTTTAGTAATTTTTCACATATTTTAATTTTATTTTGGGTTGTTTCATATTTTATAATAGGGTTTAAAACTATATATGTTCATGAAATTGTGAATAAAAAATAGCGAAAAATATGTATTCAAATTTTGATTATATTAAACTAGACCCGCAAAACTATTTTTTCCGAAGTGTGCTAGATTATTAGAAATAAAAAAAAATATTGAGGGAGTAAAGTGTAGATTTTAACATAAGAGGGGAGGAGAATGTAATTCAAGCTTCTCTTATGGGAGAGGAGTGAAATGTTTTTTAATATGTTTTGAATAAGAGGGGAGGAGAGTGTAATTCGAACATCTTTGAAAAGAGGGGAATGTAATTTACTCAATAGTTTTTTTATTGAAAATGAAATATCAAATAGTTTAAATCTTTTAATATTTGGAACTTAATTTATTCAATTACTATGGTTTTGATTATTAGATTGACAAAATTTGATATTCGTTAAGGAAATGATCTATGTCTTTACACATGGAGGATCAAGTTGATTCTTGAAGTTACATATTTAGTGTGTATTTAGTCCTTGAAATTATATACTTATACTTGGAATGAGTTACGATTAATGAATATAAGATGCAGATATTATTAACTGGACTCGTTAAATACTTATTAAATTGCGCTTGTTAAAAAAAATACTTATTAAATTGCTCTCTTCATGCACCGAACCGTTGCTTTGAAATTCGAAAATACCTGTTGAGTCACGAACAAGATAACAATCTATCAACCGCACCGTCTCCCGATCAAAGCGTAGAAAGTCGTTCGAAAATTGCACACTCAAATATGGATATTATGGCCCCTTGAAATGAAAGAGACAGAAAAAAGAGAGAAAGAGGAGAGATTTCTAGATTGCCTCTAATACAAATTGATGCTTAAAACGTGGGAGCATTTTTTTGGATCACCCCTTACTTTGGTTCGGGTTTATGTGAGTGATTTCTCGTTCCCGACTTTGGTTCGGGTTTCTCAGTGTCTCGTTCAAGGCTCCTCCGAAGGTTCGTCTGCCACCCCATCCACCACCTCCATATCTTACTGTTATTGTTGCCATCTCAACCGTTGAAACTAAAACGTCATCTGAACGTCCCCCTCGAAAGCCACCATGGTAACACTGTGTTCGGACTACTCCAACAACACCGAGTTTGAGCTCTAATGCTTTCGTTGGTGTTTTATTGTTTTCCTCGTTATGCTTGATTTTTGTGTTTTGTATTCCTTTTTTTTGCTTCAAGTTTGCACCCTATAGGTTTGTTGAATTGTTTGGGAAGGACTCTAGTAAGAAGCTTAGAGCGACCATCACAACTGAGTTCACGATCCTCTATTCCTCTCAACCTCTCAAAGGTCTTGTCAATATGTGGCACAATTGGTCATCTCAGAGACCATTTATAGTCGATTTTCTGTGCAAACACCTGCATATATCTTTTTCTGAAGTTGGATTAAATCAAAGACAGTGGATCTCGAATTATTACCGATATTCGGTCATATGCGGAAGATTTTTGTTTGGTTGTTAAGATTTGAATTTTAGTTTGTCAACACTCTATTGTCTGCTATGAATGTTCTATATGTATCTTTAGTTTGCATCTATCTATTTTGATTATTTGTACAAATTTTAATAGATGGATGGGAAATGTTCCAATGCACCATCATTTTGGTAGTACTATAACTATTTTATTTTTCTGTAAGAAAAAAAATGCGTGAATATCATTTAGGATTTTAATGTGTTCCCTCATTCCCATTTATGAGAATCAAGGAGGGAAATTAAACTAGCCAATCAATGACAAGATCTACAAAATATTCCATAGTACAAATGTAAACAATAGCCGTTCTCATGGCCAACATCAGCAAACATTATAAGATGGTGGTTCCAATCTGATGAGGTGGATTTGGCGTGTCACACCGTCACCATGACTTCTTATTAGCTTACATAAGATGATTCAAACTTCATTCCGTGGAACCCACACTACCATGTGAAACTCAGACCCACCCCCCTGATTCTGTGCAAGGAATGTACTACTCTATGATAATCAACTAGCTTTTTTTCTCCCTGGAACAAGATCGATTTCCGGAGTTGATGAAATGCGGTGGAGGACAGTGGATGAGCTCTTCGGCATGGGTACTGCATTGGCAGACACCTAAATGCTCAAGTCAGTTTGAGTGAGATGGGTGAGAGGTTTAACACGATAGAAATTGTACATTTCTCCTATTGAAGTTTTTAGGATAATTAGCGTAGCGTAAATTCCGTTGAGACCATTGAGCGATTTTCAGCGTGATTTATGGATAAGTGCCTGGTCAGACATTGATTGGTTGATACCCTAGAGTATGTTGGCAATGCAACTTAATGTGCGGCTCTGTAGTAGAGTCCGCGCGCTAAGGATTGAACACGGTCATCCAGTCCCGAACAATAATCATCAATCTGTAGACTATGTATAGTCTACTCCCGTAAAAATTATTTCTAAATTCGTACATCAAATTCATCCATTAACCAAGTCCAAACTAAATAGAAAAGAAAGAAGAAAAATAACGTTGAGGATACACATTTCTATGTATACAATAGAATATTTTTAATATGTAGTAATATATCGTACATACATAAAAAGGCTGAACGATATATCATCAAATAACTAGTTTGATATGATGTGAATGTGATGAATTTTATGAAATGCAACATGCATTGGGATTTTCATCACTAAAGAGTTGAGGTGGTGGTGGCATTCGTTCAACAACATAGAGTGGCTGATTATAATAGTTATAGTACATCATCCTCTTCATCATGTCTTCCTCATCATGAACTCTATTAATCTCTTCCCCACCCTTCTCTTCTTTACTCTCATTCTTTTCTTCTGGTTTAGCCTCCTCTTCTGCTGGTTTCTCTCCTTCTTTACTTTCTGGTTCAGGTTCAGGTTCTGGTTGCGGAACTATCTTGGCTTGCTTTTTGGTTCGTCTATAAACGAAATCCACTAACTTGTTGCCGTCCATGGTTCCCGTCACAATAACCTTTCCTGTGCTATGCTCAGTCTCTACTGTTTGGACTCCTGCATTAACACATTCACATTTTCACATCATATGCATGACTAGCATTCATGTATAAAGCATGCTTGGTTAATTAGCATGTTTATGAAAACAGTATTGGAAAATGGTTAGGTGAAATTGTATGAATAGTTTTTAAATTATGTAGCCTTTTTAGTTGTATTTGTTATTAAATTGTTGTCCGCAACTGCAATTGCGGCCTCAATATAAATAATTTTGAGGTCTCTACAACGGCGTCACTACTCTGTAATTTCGAGGTCAGAATCACAAAACTATAATGGAACCACATAACTCTATCATTAAGAAATCTTTTTTTTTCTTTCCAATTTTAGCACATTTGGTGAAAATTAATTATAAGTCCATAAAATTGAGCTGAATGAGGAGATAATTAAGTTGTACCTTTCATTTTGAGAATCTTCCCCTTGAGCTGCTCAGCACAAGCCTCACAGTGCATGTTCACGTTAAGTTCCACAGTAACTGGTTCACTAACCTGGAACAGAAACCAATTATATAGTAATTATTCATTAAATATCTGGATTAGATATAATTCAGCTTTGGTTTTTGAATTAGAAAAGAAAATCTAGTGATACCTGAGAGTTAACAACTTCTGGTATAGGTTCTCCTTCTGCTTCAGGCAATGGAGATATAACTTTGGCCATTCTCTTTGTTTTCTTTGTTATAATATCGCAGATTCCTTGAGGCTCCACTATTCCCTTTATGACTACTTCATTTTTTGCCATATCAATCACCACTCCCTCAACTCCTATTACAAGATAAACAAAACTGCAAAATGAGTGATCATGCATGACTTGTGGATTAATTAATCAAAATCAACTAGATAGATTATAAAAAATACCTCTAATTTTGATAATATATTTCTCAATTTTCTTGGCACATCCCACGCAATGCAAGTCTACAAACAACACACATGGAGCTTGTTGTTTAGGCTTTTCCTCTGGTTGTTCTTCTTTCTTCTCCTCTACCGGAGTTTCCTCTGGCTTGGACTCTTCCTTGGGTGGTTCCTATTCAATTAAAAAAAAAAAAATCATAAAACTAGCATGTACTAAATGTGTAAGATAAAGAAAGTAGAATGCCAAAAAATGAAGGCTCACCTGCTTTACTTCTTCACCCATTTTGTATATGAATAGAGAATAAGAAACCAAATTAGTATTATGAACTATTTGAAGAGAAAATTGGCCTAATCTAATATGGAGAGAGTTAGTTAAGTATATAGAGAAGGCAGTTATGTCATAAGGAAAGTGTAGGAGTTTTATAGATGTGTGTAGTGGCCGGTGGGTGATTAGAATATAAAGCTAAGTTGTTATTCCAAATTCCAATATATGCACATGTAGTGTCACGAAAAACCTCTTAGTTTAATATATCTATTGGAATTCTTTTCAAACTTCAAGGTTGATGGTAGAGAGGAGGGAAACAATTGGAGCATGGTTTTTAGATTTATAGACAAAGAAGGAGAAAAAGAAAGCTTTGAAAATGATGACAGTGTCATTATCCACCGACGGGGTAGATTTTTCATGACAAGGTTGTGATGTGTCATTGTGTCATATATGCATGGCATGTGTGTAAAGTGTATTGGTTTATTAGGACAACCTGGACAAATATGTAGTTTTGTGGATTACATTAATATACCTAGGTATGGGATCTTTGATCTCTGTCCAACAAAAATATACAAGGTATGGGATCTTTGATGTGGACACCTATTTGAGTCTGAATTATCAATTTTATTTCTAAACTTATGTATGTATTTACAGAATTATTATAACTGTTAAACAATTGGAAAAGCACCATCTAGCTAGATTTCTTTTCTGCCAAGGAATGTCTACTACTCTATAATTGTGTAGTATTAAGATTCTCTCCATCTATCGGTATGTGCATTGTATATCAGATCCTTAAAATATTATCAAATTAGTGACATTAGTTCCGATTCAAATATGTCATCATGTCTATAGACCTGAATTCCGTGCAGTCAAGTAAATTTAAATGGTAGAAAAGAGATTAAATAATTCGACGTTAAAATAAAATCTTGAGGTCTAGACCCTTTTAATTTTTTCAACGGTTAAGATCACCGTTGTAGTCGCTCCGACTACAATGGGTCACATAAAAGCTTTTTGGAGAGTGAGGGACTGCACAATTTTCCTTTTGTCTTAGTCAAGTTTTATTTAAGAAGGAGCAGTTAACAAATCTAATGAGACAGCATGTGATCACATATATATCGTGATTTCTTACGATGAATTCAACATATAAGCATATTCTCTTCCCACACGAATTAGTGCTTAAAATAAGCAACGGATTTCGTATTTGCATGACATGCATTTGATTGGGATGAATGAAACGTATGGATAAGGAATCACTTGCATTTTTCGTGTGAAGATTAACGCAATAAAGTTGATGATTCCCACATGGACTGCTATAACTGTTTCTGTTTGCGACCTTTATATTCTATCTAGTAGTTTCTATGATAAAGCTTAATCAAACCGTCTATTCTTCTTCATTTTTCTGATTCTCATAATTAATAACAAAAAAACGACATGTTGAAGAATATACCTCTATAAAATTGAATAATCTCTTCTTCTTTTTTTTTTAAGAAAATTGAATAATCTCTATCAACAATATATTGGTCCAGGTGAAAAGGGATTTGACCCCTTTAAACATGTGTTTAGGGGGTTTGATTCCTAAATGATTTGTATAGAAAAAATTAAATAATCTCTTTGTGGTGTGGTAACTTTTTACCAAAAAAGTCATCATGATCACTAATACTCAAGGATAATGAGTCCACCGTGTATTTTTTACGGTCATACTAACTGATGCCTCCAAAATACTGATTAAAAAAACCTTAAAAAGAAAGTTTTAAATTAAAAATGACATTTTTCCGACTTTTAAAGAATTGATTACATAGTTTTTAATACAATACCTACTATATTTACTTCCTTGACCATGATTAGCATTTCCCTATTTTTTATATCATGATGGAAGTACTATTTGATATTATGTTATGGTAAAACAAAAAAGAATTCTAATGGGGATCGATTGGTTAGGTAAATTTCTTCAACTTCAAAGCTAAACTAGGCCCTTTAATTTGATCCTTTCTTAACTGCTACTGCATTGTTCTCAACAGTTTTGAAAAGCATATTGACTTAATTAATGCATGTATGCATTTTTTATTTATTTTTTGGAACAGTGCCAAAAGCAGAGTCTCTAGTTACTAGGCATATGTGGTAACACGTAGAGATGACTCAGCATTCTGTACTAACAATCCCCATGTAAAAAATGTGGGGCTGTAGAATTTGATCATGTAGGTAAAATGGGGTTGCTTTTCACATGGAAAAGTTTAACTATTAAGAGATCCTAATGTAAGTGTGGTCCCTTCTTTTGTTAGCTTGGTTGGTCAAGAAAATTTGGACGGTTGCATTAGGAATGCAATTATACTCAACCATATATTATCATTTCCTAGTACAAAATGTGCCTGTTCAATTACATGATGAATTATATGATTAATTGATTATTGAAACTCTTGGCTTATAGCTATTTGCTCATCAGTGTCATGTGGTCGTTGCTTTATGGTATTGGTGACACATACTAAACTTGGGAAACAACCACCAGATTCCATGTGCCCATCCACTCTGTTATTTTCAGTTTGAAAGCTAAGCAAAATAATTATTCATAAAGTAAAGAAACAGGATCTGGCTGAAGGACACTTTCAATTCTGTCGATATATGTAAACCATGCAATATTCTTGAATTTTCCTTTTCCTTTTTGTAGTGTGCACCATGTAAAATGTACATCAGTGTTTCATGATCAGTAAAGCAAAATCTGCAATAATATTATTGAACTACCCTTTTAACCATTAGTATCATTTCAACTGCTCTTGCAGAATAAGTAATCCACTCATCCATCTCATAGCTTTTGGTAAAAAAGGGGTTGGGTAACTAAGCTAGTTTGAGCTAAGGGATAAGGCGTTGAAGGTCTTGAGTTCAAACCCGAACGAATGAGTAAATACTAATCTAACAACTAAAAATATATATTAATCAAACCCGAACGAAAGAGTAAATATTAATCTAACATTAAGAAAATGTGTAAAAAAACGATATACTAAATATATATTGAGATTGATTTTTATAAATAATATAAATAACTCGTTTCAATTTTACATTTTCTTTGAATATACAGAATCTTAAGTGCATACATGATACATCAGTAATAACAAAAGGAGTTTTACTAAATACTGTGCTCATTTAGATACAATTCAGCAACAGCAGTGTGCAGAGCTGCTCCAATTGAAAGAACTTCCTCATCAAGAAAGAAAAATGGGGAGTGTGGGGAATGAATTGATCCTACTTTCTCATTTCTGATTCCAATGGAAAACAATACTCCAGGAATTACTTCTTGATAAAATGCAAAGTCTTCGCCTACCATCGCCTTCTTGGCTTCATGGACATTGTCTGGACCAAGCAGAAGTCGCCCAACTCTCTCGACATGTAGATGTAAATCTTTGTCATTGACAACAGCGGGATATGGCATGAAGGCCTCTTCTTTGAAATCAACATATGCATTACATCTGTGCACACTTGCCTGTCCTTCAATAACCTGCAAATATTATCTATCAACATAAGCTAAACAAGATTTATAGGCTTTGTATGGATAAACAACTTAATTAAGCGCTTATAACATAGACACTTACCAGATAAGGGTTTGTATATTAGCTATTTCTATAATCAAAGATAAAATAAAGTCAAGTTGTTTTTATATAAGTTGTAAGATGTCTTCATAAGCTATCCTAGAGAGGTTATGAAATTAGCTGAAAAACAGCTTATGGACATATCATAATAAGCTATTTCCATAAGCTTTCTGAAACAGTCTCACAAGTGCTTATGCTAGTAGTTAAGCTCTAAGCTAAACCCAAACAGGCCTAGAATAATAGTAGAAAACGTAGAAAAGATTAATGGGATATGCACTTTTTGAATCAACAATTCAAGTACAGATAGACATGCAGTCTACTCAATTGAATCTTCACAGCTGAAAAAATAATGGCAGAGAGAAAATATTGGAACGTGACCTAAAACAAAAGCTAACAGTTTCACCTTAATTTCAAATTAAGGGAGGAAAAGAGAACATATTATGGAGAAAATTAAACTAAACAGATTGCCATAAATGAGTATTGCAGCAAGCCGAGAGTTATAACAACCTGCAGCTGAACACTATCACTTAGGTGAATTTAGATTCATTATCAAATTCCTTTATGTATTTTTTATTTACAACAAAGAAATGCGCTCCTGCTATGCATTTAATGAACCATAGATATGTTGCAAGTGGAAGATATGGAAAGCTTTTAAAAAACTAGTAAAAGAGTTTCATTTATATAAATGATATCTAAACTGGTCAGCGCCATACCTCTTTTAGTCGCTGTCTGAAATGGTACATGCCTTCCGTTGTCTGGCTCCTTAGAGTACCTCCAAATTTTACATATGATGGGATCACGTTTAATGCATCCCCTCCTTTGACATAAGTAACAGACAGTACCTGTGGCCAATATATGATGGTCAGTTGTCATCTTGGCTTCAAAATTGAAGTTATACTAACTCTTTTTGGCATAGTTAAAGCGAAAGTCCAAAGCTTATAGAAATGAAATAGCATAAGCCTAGACATAACTATTCTGGTTTTTCTTACCAAGGGTTTCATTACAAAATAGAAGAATGCATTAAAGTATGATATTTAACCAATCAAATTCTAGCATACATGAGAAAGTTTGCGCTTACTATTTATAAAGTGTTATGTGTTGCCACATACTATTCTTCCATTTCTTATCAGCCCCGTCTCGTAACAATAAGCATTATTCTATGTTGGAAATTCCGCCTTAATTGCGGTCCGCCCTTAGTCGCCTAAATTGCGACCTTTGGTTAGCCTTCATTGCAGCCTCCAACACCTTCATTGTGTTGGCTTTGAGGGGGTGGATTTAGTCCCACATCAGATAGATAGTACTCTTGAGAAGAGTTTATAAAGAGGAGGCACTCCTCACCTTACAAACCGGTTTTGTAAGGATGAGTTAGGCCCCAAATTTCAACATTCTAGAATCATGGAGTAAATAAGTTTATTTTCAAAAAAGAAGAGAAATTCACCCAGACTTCTAGCTATATAAAACAACCAGTTCCAAAGAAAGAAGCCAAGCCATAGAATAAAAGTTTATGCATTATAACATATCCAGAAGTTTGGGGAAGTTTCTCGTTCAAATTTGTTGCAATGAAAAGCCATGGATATATCTTGTTGTGAAAGTAAGAGTAGCACATACCTGACTATGAAGAGGATCGATTTCTCTTGAGACAAGTTGTTGCAGTGCCAATATTGCCAATGATGTAGCCAGTAGTGGATCTACAGTCTGGTGGGGAAATGCAGCATGACCACCTACACCTACAATTTTTGCCTCAAAGATGCATCCAGCAGCTGTAAAAGGCCCTGGAATTGATGCTATAGCTCCAGTAGATGTCGTAGCATCAATATGAACAGCAAAAATTGCTTCAACGTCTTGAAGAACTCCTTCTTTTATCATTTGCGAGGCACCTCTAGCTCCCTCCTCAGCAGGTTGGAAAAGAAGTCTCACAGTTCCCTTTAATATTAATACCAAAGAGTAGGAAGACAGTCTTCAAACAACATATTTGACTTTTGAGTACTTATGCAAGTGTTAGAATCAGAACATCAAACACGCTAACAGAAGAAACCATTTACTTACGTATGTCTAAACCTGTGCTTCTGACACTAGTCAAAAGACAACGCAATAGCTTGATATTGTTTTGTTGATTTATTTTATCTATCCTAATGGATCAAAGAGCTCAACATTTAGTAAGTTTGATCTAGTTGGGACACTCTTAGTTAATACATTTTGGATTTTATGCAAACTTATACTTTAGCTAAACTTTTTATTATGGATGCAGTTCAAGTATTACTAACTTATATGATGAACTTATGATCAGGTAATAAGCATGTCATGGTAGTCCAAACTTGTGAAGTAGAGAGTTCAAACTTCAAAGCCTAGATAATCTATTAATTTCTTCCAGATTCAGTGTGATTGCAGAAGATTTAGTAGCTACTAGTTACCTAGCAAGGCTGAGATACAAATATTTAGGTCCGAACCCGAAATTCAGTACAGAACAGTAACCTTAACGAAAAATTATACACAAAAGACAGGACTCTGAGGAATTAAAGTTAATTTGTCTAAAGTATTTCACAGCCCATTTTATCAAGCATTTAACATGAACACCAAGGCACCATATCGAGTAAGTTCATTAGGGATGATCAGACAAATAGTTAGCTAATTAGAGGAAAACCAGTTATTTAACTTTGGAGAGTAGAACGGAGATTTTTCGTTTAATGTTTTTTTAGCTTTGTCGCATTATTCAAGAAAACACACGAAGAAGGTTATTGATCAACAAGCTATAGAAACTGAAAAAAAGTAGAGAATACCAAAGTCCTTAAGGGGAAGTCTAGCTATAAAACTAAATGATAAGAATGCAGAAACAGAGGATTCGAAAAGAACCTTCAGCTTATCTTTGCGCTGATTGAGCAATTTTGCAGCCCCTAATAGCATAGTGGCATGAGCATCATGTCCACACGCATGCATTCTGCCATCAATTTTGCTCTTGTATTCCCACTCAACAAGTTCCTAACCAAGCATCACCACCATCAGATCAAATATTACCTTATTTGAAAAACAATATTCTCCTAAAGGAGCATAAGAATAATAAGTGTATGTTTGGTTCAACAACTAGAATTGATCCTAAAGTAGCTGGCATTCAGAGCTTTTGCCTCTACAATTGTTTTTTAGACTTAAATTTATTGTTCAACTCACTTTTCCAAGAATATATACAAACATAACTCACTCATAGCAGAAATTAATTTTACATAATCAATTCATCACAACCAAACACACACATAAGGAGCTAAAAAGGGGTAACCTGCATAGGGAGTGCATCGATATCAGCACGAATAGCGATGATGGGAGAAGAACCAGAACCAATTTGAGCAACAATACCAGTTTTAGCAATTGGATACATAAAAGGTATACCAAGTTTGTCAAGTTCACTGCGGATAAGGGCACTTGTGTTGTGTTCTAGGAAAGCCAATTCTGGGTGTTGATGAATCTCTCTTCTCACTGAAACCAACCAATCTTTTTCCTTCTGGGCTGAACTCAGAATCTCTTGAGCATAAGCATCACACTTCACCACGGTACAAAGGGAAGTGCAGAACAGAAACACAACAAGTACATGAATGGCTGCCATCAAATGTTTGTCTCTTCTAACTTCCAAGCCACTCGTTGACCCTTTCTCCTGAAGTGGCAAGCACAACTTCAAGTTCCTGAATTTTAAATCAGGTAATGTTTTCGGCATTGACGTTGAGCTAAAAAGATGGGTTCAAATGTTTTTTCTTCTATGGAGAGGTAAATTTCCCTAATATTTAGGAAATAAAGGCTGTCAGAATTTTAAACTTGTACACAAAGGACAAATAGTTTGAGCAAATATTTAGTCACACGTACAAAAGAAAGGAACTTGTCAACCTCAAGTAGATGAAAGATTTTGATGTTCCACACACACACTAAGGTTAGGTTATTTTCAATTAACAAAAAATAGTTGTTTGATTCTAAGAAGTGTTTATTTTGGTTCGATGCATTGTTCTTTTTCCTTTTGTTGATTTGTATTTTGTTAGTTTTTATGGTAAAATGTATATGTTAAAAACGAAAGTAAGATGTAACAAGAAAAAACAACTAATTTGTTAGGGGGATACCTACCGTCAAAGAGAGAAATATGTTTTCTATGAGGTTCTCTTCATTTATTTACCATTAGTGGAAGAATAATACGACCCATTAGTGGAGTCCACTTATTAAGATGAGTTCGAGTAGTCTGTCACTTATGTCTATCTCTATCATAAATTGACGGTAAATGGAAAGTACATAAGTGGAGCAAACCCAAACTCGTTTTTCTATCGATGGTCCTTTCATTGAGTGTTTAACCATGGACATGGTAGGTCCTACTCAAAAGGACATTAAAACAGAAGATGTTACCAAAGCCTAGATTTTGTAGATGTTCCAGAATTCAAACCACAAACTTTGGTCATTGGAAGCTCGGGTTACCTACATTGCATCTGAATATCCCCATTTTGGCAGTTTTGACACCCTTCGGCGGATTTTAATAGATCCATCCATAGAAAACCTCCTCGCTATCGAATTGCAATTTTTATGCATCCCTTGTGTGATTTGTGTCAATATGAAAAATGAGAACAACAAATTTAAAAAGTGAAACTGGAATAAAACTGAAAATGAAGAAACTGTTCAAATGTAAAACAACAGAGGTTATAGACTAGCCAGCTGGGTAGTGATAGGTGATACATAATATTATACACCAACTAAGTATGAATAATTGACAATGTAAAATTTCTTCACCCTTTCAATGCATATCAAATAAATCCTAGTAGATTAAAACTCAATACAGGTAGTTTTCCAGTTTGATTTTGGACCTCGTGCACTCCATATCCATCACTTTTCCTCTGAGATACTAGGGATAACGGCCAGCTGCTTATCCTCTTTTCTGACCTGTGATGTGGATACTGTAACGGGGGCTGGATCAGATTGTAGTTCTTCTGGAGCTGAATTAGTTTGCTCCCCCTCACCACAGTTAGAAACTTCAAGGCTCTCTTCGTTTTTCTTAAATAACCGACATAGCACATATGCTTTCTGATATAAGTAACAAAATAATAATTAACAGATTAGCAATTGTTATCATCTTCATATAATTTGACATAGTAAAAATAGGAGAGGAGAATATTATAGAGAATAGACCTGTCCTGGGTTCGTTCCATCAAGCTCCTCAAGGGTGGGACGATACTCGTGCATTACCCAATTAGACCTCCTCCCGTTAGGTGCACGACCAATGTAGAAAACTAATGTCTTCTTCATCCCAATCAAGATGGTTCCGGATTTGATTTTACGATCCTTCCCTGTTGCCTTCCAATATCCATGATTTGTTTCTCTGTTCAATCGATTCCCATTTGGATATTGTCGATCCTGTGGACAGAAGAAGAACCACTCTGGGTCATTGTCTTTTATCACTGACAAATCTACAACAAACCCAACACAAACCAAGAGATAAAAAAAAAAATCAGCAAAATAAAAAAGCAATTCAGCACTCCTATATGTTACTCAAATCCTCATGATCTATTCCTTAAACAACGAAAACAGTCTAAGGTCTTGTTTGGATAAATAGCTTAATTAAATGTTCATAGCATAAGTTCTTATGTATAAGTTAATTCTATAACAAAAAAAAAAACTAAAGTCATTGTTTTCATCAAAACTAGTAGTTTAAGCTATAAGTTGTTTCCATCAGCTATCATGGAAAGCTTAAAGAAATAGACTGAAAACAGCTTGTGGACATGTAATAAGTTGTTTCCATAAGCTCCTCAAACAATTTCACAAATGCTTATGTAAGTGGATAAACTTATGTCAATCCAAACAGACCCTAAGCATGCGATCTGTGCATATTAAGCTAAGAATTTATCAAAGAAAAACTATAAGATTTTCAACTTTACCAAATCAAGAGGAGATAATGTGCGTAAAAAGAGAAAAGAGAAATACCGGGCATATCCCAGGGTTCCCATTTGCAGACATCGATTTCTCGGATAACCTGAACCTCGTCACCATTGCCGTTAATCTTTGAACGAAGGTAGTAATCGATAAGTTCCTCGTCTGTAGGTCGGAATCGGAACCCTAGCGGAAGCGAATTCAGAGACGACGTCACCATCTTGCCGTCAAGCAATGGACAAAACACAAAAGTCAAGACCATCCATAATATAAAATGAAATTGAATATTAATAAAAAATAAAAAAGAAATATCGATCTCATCCCGAAAAGTATTAACCAATCAAATAGAATATTTAACCAATCAAATTTTGGCTAACCATACATGAGACAGTTGGTGGTTATTATTTGTAAAGTGTTATTTGCTGCCTCATGCTAATCTAGCATTTCATATAAACCGCATCTCGTAACAATAAGCATTATTCTTTCCAAAAAAAAAATCAGTTAGCATTATTATAGACATCATGGAGTAAATATTTTTCCTTAAAAAGATCTTATTGCAACTAAATGTTATGGATAGATCTTATTGTCAAAGCCAATATTTTTAAAGTATCGGTTTCCCTTGAGGGGCTCTGTCGAATATTTTAACTGTGAAGAGGATCGATTTCCCTTGAGACAAGCTGTTGCATACCAATATTTCAAATGATGTAGCCAGCAGTGGATCGACAGTCAGGTGGGGAAATGCAGCATGACCACCTAAGCCAACAACTTTTACCTCAAAAATGCATCCAGCAGCTGTAAAAGGCTCTGGAATCGATGCTATGTTTCCGTAGATGCTGTAGCATCAGTATGAACAGCAAAAATTGCTTCTACATCTTGAAGAACACCTTCTTTTATCATTTGCGAGGCACCTCTAGCTCCTTCTCAGCAGGTTGGAAAAGAAGTCTCACGGTTCTTTTTAATGCAAAGGTCGGAATCAGAACATCAAACACACTAACAGAATAGAACATATACTTACATCTTTCTGAACCTGTGCTTCCACACTAGGCTTAAAATCTATAATATTTTATTAAGTTATTTTATCCTAAAGGAACAAAGAGTTGAACATTTAGTAAGTTGGATCTAGTTGGGACACTATTGGTTTATACATTTTGAATTTTATGCCATTCTACTTTGTATAAACTTTTCATTATGGATGCAGTTCAAGTATTACTAACTTTGGGTGAAGTTATGATCCGGTAATTAGCATGTCATGGTAGCCCAAAGTTGTGTAGTAGATAGTTCAAAACCTAGATAATCTATTAACTCACACCAGATTCAGTGTGATTGTGGAAGGTTAAGTAGTTATCTAGCAGGGCTGAGATACAAATACCTACATCTAAGCCTTTCTGCCCATGCTTAACCCCAAACCGGAAATCCAGTTTGGAACACATGGAAGAATTATAAAATGAAAGACAGGATTCTGCGAGGCGTTAGAAGTCAATTTGTCTAAACTATTTTGCAGTCCATTTTGTCAAACATTTAACATGAATACTAAGGTGCCATATTGTGTTCGTTCATTATGGGTGGCCAAACAAATAGTTAGTTAATTGGAGAAAGACCAAAATAATCAAAAAATTGATAACAATAATATAAAAGAAGAGCAGAAACAGAGAATTCGAAAAGCTTATTTTGCGATAACCCTAAATATACGAAATCACTTTTAGGCTTATTGTTGAACTCACTTTTATACAAATAATCCAAACATAAAATTACTTAACATTCAACTCACTTTTATACAAAATCAATTTTACCTAATCAATCACAGCAGAACAAAATAGACACTAAAGAAACTATAGTGGGGTAACCTAAACTTACCTGCAAGAGGAGTGAAATCAAATTGTGTGCAATCACAAATTTGCCACACTCACCCATGAGACACATTTGCGGTCGTAATCAAGATCAAACAGTCCATAATTCAATGCAACTTTTAATATGTTTTAAAATAAAAATTACCGAGCACAAAATCAGGACCATCCGATCTTGACAACGACGGAGGATGTGCCGAATGTGTGAATGCAGAAAATTTGTAATTGCAGGGAACCTGCTAGAGGAATGCATCTATATCAGCACGAATAGCAATGATGGGTGGAGAACCAGAACCAATTTGGGCAACTATAACTGTTTTGGCAGACTGGGTATGTATAAGTTATGTCAAGTTCCTTGCGTATAAAAGCAGTGGTATTTTCGTGAAAGGCTAATTCTGGGTGTTGATGAATCTCCCTTCTCACTGAAACCAACCAATCTTGTTCTTTTTGGGGTGAAGTTACAATCTCTTAACCTAGATACGTATTATCCTCATAATGCTCACACCCCATCAGGGTAGAAAGGAAAGTGCATGAAAGAAACACAGCAAGCACATGAATGGCTGCCATCAAATGTTGTCTCTTCCTCTCAAAAATCAACTATACACAGTATGTCATAAAAAAAATTTATCATGGGTTCTTATTCTCTTTTAATATATAAACGATGGATTCTTTTTTTTTTTTACTTCTATGGAATAAATTTAGACTAGTATATCAAAAAAATTACCATTTAAAAATTTGAATACAAATCACAACTTGTGTGTGCAGAATGAATAACAATTTCACTTCACATCAAGGACTCATGTTAGATATTTGAAAGAGCAAAAAATAGTGATATTATTCTGCAATGTCTTATTCCTTTTGTTGAGTTTGTATTTACGCGGTTGGTTACAATGGAAAAAATTGTTAGGGGAATACCTGCCGCCGAAGAAAAATACCTAGTTTGTCATTTCATTCTCTATCATTATTAGTCCTTTCGTTGAGAGTGTTCTGCCATTGATATGGTAGATCCCTCTAAGATGGACATTAGAATCGAAAATGTTATCATATAACCGATTGTGGAGATGTAAAAACAAAACCAAAAAAAAAACTCAAACCACTAATTTTGGTAGCTCGACGCTCTGGTAACCTACATTGCATCTGAATGTTCCTCGCTTCGGCGGTTTTGACACCGTTTCATAGTTTCAAGAATCCCTAGTTTTGAGTTTTAATGGACATGAGATGATTATAGGATTCACATTACTTTTTCTAAATGGACCGAGGGGTGCTCGATCAGTTTCAATAGATGCTTGTCGATGAGCGAATCTCCATGCAATTTTATCCATCCCTTTTATCAGTATGAAATTTAGAAACAACAAATTTAAAATGTGAAAGCGAAATGAAACTTAAAATGAAGAAACTGTTCAAGCTTAATGTACAGCAACAGAGTCTCTTACATACTAGCCAACTGGGTGGTGGGTGATACATATTATACACCAACAATATATATGCACACACACATATATATCGAGTTATCAACAATTCTAAGAAAGTTAAACCCTACATGCCTCCCCTCAACTGTCCCAAAAAAGAAATGGAGACAAATCACAAACAAAGGAATGACCTGCTAGCATTTCAAAATTTAAGATATCCCCATATGTTAGTAAAGGCTGCTAAAGAAACCAGCACAGATGCAGAAACTACAAAAACAGAAGACCACAGAGCACAGTTGGAGGAAGTCTTTGATCTGAAAGGTGCTCTTCCTAGCAATAAAAAATTTCTTAACCCCTTGCTTGCATTTACAATTGACTTGTGAACCTTCCTCTGTTTACATCCATGATTAGTAGAAATAGCACTTTCATCATCCGAAGCATGATTTTCCGCAGCTTTCTTCTCCTGCAAAATAGAAACAAACCTCACAACACATGCAGAGAAAACCTCTAGGTCAAGCAAGCAAAATAAGCAAACTTTTCTTACCACAGCAATAATCAGTTTTGAATTATGTTGTTCTTGTGTACAACTCTCATCTTTAACCTTAACCTTCCCACATGAGACATGTTCAATCTTTGACAACCGAATTCTCCTTTGAGCAGTACCTTGCATCGGATTTGTCTTAAATTGTTCATCTCGTGCTGGCCGGGCCCTCCTTACGATTCCACTTTCACCGCTCATAATTGTATTATAGGTCCTTGGTTGCTCATATCCATTGACAGCATTGTACACTTCACCAGTATTATTAACATCCGATGGGAAAGCCGTCTGGAAATTGTTTTGTAATAAAACAACATTGCTCTTTTGGTCATCACCACTGTAATCAAAGGTGTGGCTAAACGACGGTGTTGTCGCAAAAGGAATCCTTCTGTCAATTGCCTCGTGAGGATAAGCAGCTTGCATACCCTACATCATAAAATGAGAATATAACATTATAAAAGAGGCACGACAAGCCCACATTTAATTGTTAGAGCTGCCACTGAAGTTTAGGAAACTACGGTATGTTAGTATCATGGCAAAAGCAGCCAAGATTAACAAAATAATAAATGGCGTTAGAGCTGTTACTTACAGTCATATTGGCTACTTCCACGTCTGAGTTGCTTCCTGAACCACTGTCCTTAACATTTAACATGGGGAAGTTCGGCTGGTGACTGACGGACACCTCACAGGGAATTTGATCCCAGTTAAGATCATAATTCAAAAAGTCTGAAATATTTATCTCATTTGAACCATACTGAAGCCCACATCGACCGTCTGATTCATTGTTTGCTTGATAGTGAAATTCTTGTGGCATATGCACCAGAGGTGGGGAGAATAATCTGTCATCTAACAATAGACCGTCTTTCGGGTTATAATACATGTCAAAGTTCAACGCCTGATCATCCTGCAGGAAATATCAAGTATAAGTACTTGATTAATAAATCCAATGCATTTAAAATCAAATCAAGGGAATGAGAAAAACAAACAAAAGTAATACATATAATAAGATTGACTTCAATTCTATAAATGTTATTAATCATATTTTAAGCAGATCCAACTCTCATAATTTTCAGAGAGGGAGGTAGGTATGTCGATAATTTGAACATAAACACAAACCTACCATTCTCATAATTAGTTTCTCTTTTTTAGCTAATAAAACTAGGTTTTTTATGCTAATGGAAACTGAGTATCATAAATCTCCACTGTGAATTTAAAATATGTCTCCTAAAAGAAATATATCTGAATGGGAATGACTAAACTGAATAAATTATTATATTATACATTATGTCTTACAATTACCAACCTCTAATAACTAGTAATTATAGATCAAAGCTCAGTTAATCTAACCTCTGCAGCTAGTTTTGCAATTTGATTTTGGACATAATGAGCATCATATCCATCGCTATGGTAATCAACTGAGGTTACAACATTAGATATGGTTTCCTCAGAGATATCAGGGATTAAAGCCAGCTGCTTATCCTCTTCCGTGACCTGTGATGTGGATACTGTAATAGGAGCCGGATCAGATTGTATTTCTTCTGGAGAGTAATTGGCAGCCAAAGGAGCTGAAGTAGTTTGCTCCACTTCACCACAGTTTGAAACTTCAACGCTCTCATCATTTTTCTTAAATAATCGACAGAGGACATATGGATTCTGATACAAGTAAAAAAATACAATTAACAATTTAGTACTAATTGTAATCATATTCCTATAGTAATTTCTTAGCTAGATGTAAAAATAGGAGAATAGAAAAGAATTGACCTGTCCTGGGTTGGTACCATCAAGCTCCTTGAGGGTGGGACGATACTCATGCATAACCCAATTAGTCCTCTTCCCTTTGGGTGCACGACCACTGTAGAAAACTAAAGTCTTCTTCATTCCAATCAAGATGGTTCCAGATTTGATTTTACGATCCTTCCCTGTTGCCTTCCAGTATCCATGATTTGTTGCTCTGTTCAATCGATGTCCGTTCGGATACTTTCGATCCTGTGGACAGAAGAAGAACCACTCCGGATCCTTGTTTCGTACCACAGACAAATCTACAACAAAACAAACCCAACAGATGAAAAATCAGCAAAATAGAAAAAGCAATTCAACACTTCTATTTATTACTAAAAACATCATGATCTATTCCTTAAACAGCAAAAACAGTCCAAGGCTTTGTTTGGATAAATAGCTTAATTTATTTATAGCTCAAGTGCTTATCATATAAGTGCTTATGGACCTATTTGGATTGGCTTATTTGAACTCATCCACTGACATTAGTTTTGTTAGACTATTTGGAAGAACTTATGAAAACAGCTTATGATAATTTTCACAAACTTTTTTCGGCTTATTTTCATAAGTTCTGCAATATATATAGCTTATTAAAACAGCTTATAGCACATACAAAAAAGTTTAACTTTGTTATATTTTTCTTTCTGTAAAAATAGCTTATATAAGCTTGTACATAAACACTGTTTATCCAAACAGAACCTATGTATAAGCTATTTTTATAACAAAATAAAAAATAAAGTCAAACTGTTGTAAGATGTTATCATATAAGCTATAAACTGTTTTCATAAGCTCTCCAGAAAAGCTTACGGAAATAAGCTGAAAAGGATTTATGAACATGTAATAAGCTGTTTCCAAAAGCTTTTTTAAACAACCTGATAAGTGCTTATGTCAGTCAATAAACATAAATAATTCAATCCAAACAGACCCTAACGATGCGATCTATACATATATTAAACAAATAAACTACAAATTTTCAACTTTACCAAATGAAGATGAGATTATGAGTATGAAAAAAGTTAAAAAAAGAAAAGAAAAATACCAGGCATGTCCCAGGGTTCCCATTTACAGACATCAATCTCTCTGATAACCCAAACCTCATCACCATTTCCATTGATCTTCGAACGTAAGTAGTAATCGATAAGTTCCTCGTCGGTAGGTCGGAATCGAAACCCTAACGGAAGCGAATTCAGAGACAACACCGCCATCCCATCATCGACCGATGGAACACAATCAAGAGAACCCATAACGTAAAAATCAAAATTAAATATTTTTTTTTAAAAAAAAAAAAACTCTGAATGGATCTTCGATGAATTATTTATGAAGAAGCATAAAATCAGAATCAACGGAATAATTCAGAGGATTTAAGGATGTGATAGTTTTTATCTAATTTTTATTTATTTATGAGATAAGAATGAGTAAAGTAAAAGAAGGAAGAACACGAGTGCGCGATGAAGGAAGAAAGAAAGAAAAGTTAGTTTGAGTGACAGTGTTGTGAAGTGTCATGTTACGTAGGGAGAGAAACCGCGTTTAAATCCATCGTATATACCGCGTAAGATTTTATACCCTTGCTTTAGTTAGAAACTACGGAGATGCCACTAAAGTGTTGTTATCGAAGCGTTGAGAGGAAGGAAAGGGGGAGGGGTAAATTGGGGTGAAAAATATGGGAAGGTTTGGTGAGAAGAAAGGACATGTTGGTGCGCGAATGAGAGTGTGTCACGTGCCGTCAAAATTGGAGGATGGAGCTTACGTTTTACTTGCTGATTAAGAAAACCATGCTTGGCAACCAGTGTACATGTTTGTTTGTAAAAATAAAATAAACAGTCCATGTTTTTTTTTCTGGTGTGTATAATAACCGTATATGTTTTATTTTAGGAAATAACGGTATATTTTGATTGGTTTTTTTAGGCATTAAATCATTCACCAAAAAGAAATGTTGTTTCCAGCTAGAGGATGACTCGTGAATCATATCGAGAGGCTTAAAAAAACTTCTTAATTTTTGGAATTGTATTGTATGATTGGTGAGACCTTATTTTATTTTTCTGTTACAATTATAATTTGTCTTTCGCGGTCAATTCGCTGGAATTTTTATCGTGATGTTTAGCATCACTCTTCACCAAAAACACTCTTTGGCATTTTTTTTTAGGGGTAAAAACCTCTTTGGCATGTGGAATGGTTTTTTAAGGCATTAAATCATTCGGCTAAAAAACTCTTTTGACAAGATTAATAAACTAGCTTATACGTTTGTATAGCTAAAAAAATTTCTATTTAGCAGCTATTATTTCATCACAAAATTACAATTTATTTTTCGGATATTGTTTCAAATAATGTTTGAGTTTTATAGTTTATCATTTAAACTGTTATTAGTTTATCTAAAATTTATTTTAACCCTTTATAGTTATTATAATTTAAAATAAAATATATATGTTTTAAATGGAGGGTATAGCGAAGAATTTAGTCTAAGCCCATGTCGAAGAATTGTAGAAACGAGGAACACACTAGAACAGTATAAAATGAAATAAAGATCAAAGGTGTGTTTGGATAGAGAGTTTAAGAGAAAAAGGGAATGAGAGATTTTTTGTTTTTTTTTGTTTTTGTCAAGAAGGAAATGAGAGATTACTTTTCTTTTTTAAAAGAAGAATACTATAAAATATTTTGTAAAAAAAATAATATGGTAAATGGTTATATAATACTTTAATCACATTTAACTCATTTAAAAAAAGTCTAGATCTCCCTTATCATTCACAGTTTCCATCAAAAACAACTCTGACTCCATCCGATTAGGCAACTAAATTGTCGTGGCACGTTGGTTGAGCAAATTGTCCTTAATAAATGGTATGAGAAAATGTAAAATTAAAAAAATTAAAAGAAGGTAAAGTAATAAATAGTTAAGGTATAATAGAAAATGTAACATTATTTTTTTTTTAAAGTAATGTAACATTTCAATGGTATTGTAAATAATTTGGCATAGACTTTTTTTTGCAAAACGATATATAATTTAGGAGGGAGGGAGTATTAATTAAATACTTATACATCAAAACTATAATAATGAAAAGGAAAAAATTTAGGTACAATTCTTTAGGTGCTTTTCATATGGTTCTTAACTAAATTCACCATGATTTCCTTAAATCCATAATCTCTCAAAGTTTGTTATCTCCCAAAAAGTTGTATTTTTAGTTAAGAATCACCTAAAGAATTGTACCTAAGTTTGTCCTAATGAAAATGTCCATTTATTTTAAGAAACAGGGAGAATCTCAAATTTTTTTTAACAAAAGGGAGGAACTCTACTTGTCAATAATAAGACCGCTAATAAAAGCTATTAAATGACTCCATATCAATTCATTTTCCTTTAGCAAAACTATTTCCTTATTATTATCGTTTGGTAAAAGTCCATTAGTAAGGTGTATGAATGCCACTGGTAAAAAAAAATGGTGTGTGAATCTCAATTCAACTTTTTATTTTAAATATTAACAAATAATTTAAGAATGTAATGAAATTTTCCTACGATGAATTCATGTTAGTTACTCTATTGAAATATATGCTTACAAATTATACTCCTAAAATATAGTATTTATTGATTTATTCTTTATTTTTTTGACAAAATTAATTAATTCTTATCTACCATTTTTTTTTAATTATTTCTTTGATTATAAAATTCGTATTTTTTCAAGTAGTCCAGCAGTAAGATCGTATTTTCTTATACATAGGAATATTCCTTATTCCACTATTGATGTCATTTTTTAATAAATTAATCTGCCATTAAATTTTTCAAGTAAATCATTTATTTTAGTAATGTATGAAACAAAGGATTTTGTATTGATTTAAGGCACGATCACGGTGAAAGGTTGTAGACAAGTAATAAAGAAGGACTACTATATATAGACATATTAATCCCATCAAATTTTACACATGTTAGTCTTACTAGGTCTTGTGAGTTTCTTGAGTGAAAAAGTTCTTAAAGTTTCTGATCACAATGTCGTCGGGTCACGATATCATCTTCAATAGTGGATCTCTTCGAAGAAATAGTGACGATATAATCATTAACAGTGGATCTCTTTGAAAAAATCATTCTGGAAAGCTTACATTTAGAGTCTTCATCACTTGTTTTACAGCTACATTTGGAGGTTTAATTTTCGGCTACGATATTGGCATCTCGGGTATACATTCAATCTCTTTTTACATTCCGTTTCTTTATATTTTTATTATTACTATTTTTTTTAAGAGATTTTTATTATTACTATTGGATGAAATTAAACTCCGGGGTTTATATTCGATCTCCCAATCACTCAATTTCATAACTTTTTCACCCCCAACCATCAAATCATTCCCTAAGAATGAGGCCACTATCACCAAATAAAAGAAGAAGACGTAAATGCAGTTTTGATCAATTTGAATCCTTTTATTTTATTTTCTGTAGTTTTGGTTGCTTCATTTGTTAAGTCGTAGACTTTAGTCTCCATTGTATTTGGTCCTTAATTTTTGTTGATGTGGTGATCATTCAAGTGACATAGACATACCACTCGTATATCTGTCACAACCATGTCATCTTTCGTTTTAATTAAACGACTTCAAACAAATTTCATTATTTCTAAATTTAAAAAATTGATTAAAAACTAAATATTACAAAGGAAAAAACTTAAGTACAATTCCTCAGGTGCTTTTCGTATGATTCTTAACTAAATTCACCATAATTTCCTTAAATCCATAATTCTCTCAAAGTTTGTTATCTCCAAAAAAGTTGTATTTTTAGTTAAGAAACATCTAAGGAATTGTACCTAAGTTTTTTCCTATTACAAATTCCTCAAAAACATTACAAAATATATGATTATACATGCCTGAGTTTTAGGGATATTATGATCTTTTATTACAAAATAAAAAAAAAATGATCAATGTACTGTGACCAACGATTCTTTTGGTTTTTCCGCTCGTGTTTTTATTTTATTTTTACACTCATAAGTATATTTTATATAACGTGGATAATAATTGTCCTACCAAATATGTATAATAATTGATTTGGAAGCAAATTCGTAACAAATCATTAGATGATTTGATTTTGTTACCAAAAAAAGATTGATTTCATTTTAATATATTTAATAAAATATACTTTTCCATGAATAACATTAAATTCGTAATTTTTTTTCATAAACATCAAACCACCGCCACCACCATCGTCTAGTTTCCAAGAACCTTGCAAATCACTAGTCTATAAAACACACCCAAAAAAAAAAGTCGAACCCAATTATCTGCTTCTCCTTGTATTAAACCAAACCCTAAACATCACAAAAAACAAATCTTCGCTTCCACAACACAATCACGCATGTTTTTTTCCCTAAAAAAAAAAAAAAGCACGCATGTTTTTTCCCACCTACTTCACTACACCATCAATTAATCCTTAAAATGTCCTCGTGAGCTTAGCTTAAGAACAATGCATAATATATTTAAGGTTCAGAGTTCAAGTCCCAACCACAAAAAAAAATCCCCAAAATCGGTCTAATGAACACACATCTAAAATGGTGGACCCAAACAAAATCAAAAGGTTCACCATATTCAGCAACCTCCAGGGACGGATCTATTCATGTTAGTGTGGGGTTGGTGCCTGCACTAACATTTTAAACTTGGTCAATATATATATATATATATATATATATATAATTAACACTTCATTCTAGTAATT
>Ga0315915_1000863_pt1 | contig 34149 bp, 21 predicted proteins | sample MpolbnodulesMG_FD_207738 | JGI IMG/M metagenome (GOLD analysis project Ga0315915, IMG submission 207738) | Medicago polymorpha root nodule microbial communities from Los Angeles, California, United States - branched nodules | ecosystem: Host-associated > Plants > Roots > Nodule | place: USA...
CCAGGAATTAAAAGAGAGAGAAAGATCAGGTTTTCCAACTTTTACAAGTTTCTTCAAAATCTTAGCAACGAAGAGAAAATTTATCAGCTCTCATGGCCAATACTGGATCTAATAGTGTTTTTTAGAAAAGAATCAATCTAATAGTTAAAACCTCTTAATAATACCTCTTCAAAGGTAATCTCACAAAAGAGGTTCGTTGGCAATCTCAAAAAAGAAATTATGCATTTTTTTTTGTTGGAATAAAGAAGGTTAAGATGGTTGAGGATGATTCAATGGAGTAGAGGAGAAAGAACAAAAACTAGATGCATAGGTTTTAATAGCATAAAGACTAGGTAATATTAATGGTGGCAGATGGTGATCCATCATATATCACTTATCAAATTGTTCAGATAAGGATTTGCCTTTTTTTATAACATAAAATTAAAATTAAAACCCAGGTAAAGGGTTACCGGCCATTGGCAGTCAAATAGAAAGGAGCATGGGTGGACCGTTAGAATTAGGGACCATATTAGGGGCTCTCATCAATAATATAATGATTTACATTAACTTGTGTCGATTTGACCTTAAATCCAAGACTGTATTTAAAAAATCTATCTTTGTTTTTGTCCCGTGAGCATTGCTCAGTTGGTAGGACAATGCATTATTATATGCACGGGCCGGGGTTCGAACCCCGGACACCCCACTTATTCACCTTATAAGGTGAATTATAGTCACTAGGCTACCTGACCAAAAAAAGAACATTAGTCTTTGAATTATAGTCACTAGACTACCTGACAAAAAAAGAACATTAGTCTTTGATTATGAGACTTAATCCATCACATTTGACCTATTAGTTCACCAAAGAACATTAGATTTTGATTCTCAAACTTAATTCAATCACATTTAACCTATTAGTTCACCAAACATATTAGTCTTTGATTTGTCGAACTTAATCCAATAACATTTGATCTATTAGTTCACTAAAGAACATTAGTAGTGTATATTTTGTTTTGAGAAGCATATATTTGTCATTAAAAGGTGAAATTTAATGTGAGAATTGTAGATTTTAAAACAGCTTTTTGTTCTCTCTCTCTCCACACCGATTTGTAACACCTGTAACCTACATAACCAATACAAGAAATTAATTGAAAAGAAAGAGGAGAAAAACAAAGAGCGACATAAACAAACAAGAAGACTGGTTTGAAATTGAATTGAAAGTTGAAAGTGAGTAATGGAACCAGAAGACTGGGATTTGAGCGGTGAAGACCTTGATTCTCTTGAAAGAGACGCTTTCCAGAAAATCGCTCAATTCCGCTCCCACCCTTCAAACCCTCATCCTCCTCCTCCTCCTCCTCCTCAAAGAGTAATCTTCTAATTTCTTCATTTTTCGGTTACTCATGCTCTGTTTCCTCACTTAACTCTTCTCATTTCAGGTTGATGCTTTTCCCCAAGGACCTGCTAGACCACTTCCAACCTCGTTAAAATCAGCTAACAATGCTGTTGAGCATTATAAAGAATTGACAAAAGCTTCCGTCAAATTTTTTCTCCATTCCAGTGGAAACATTGCGGCAAAGTTTCAGTATGATCAGGTTTATTCAAATTTGTTTTTCAATTATCATATCAATATTCCACAAATTAGGTTTTATCATTTCCTCATGCTTTACACTTTTGTTTCTGTTAGGTAATAGTTGCCGCTTTTAGAAGAATCCCTAAATCTTTTTGGAATGCCAAAGAACGCTTATGGTTGTTCCCTCTCTCTTCTCTGTCAGAAGCCGAAAAGGTTCTTAAAGACATATCCTGTTATAATGTTCAGGTATTAATTAATAACTTCTTCCATTTATCATTTCCTTTACACTTAACAAATTAGTCTTACTATTTGCAACTGTAAGGACAATGTCTTGTTAATCCTGATCTGGTTGGCACATCAGCTCATAGGGATAATTCTGTTTGCATGTGACCCTCCTTTTAGACTATCACTGTAAGACCGGCAATGTTGTACGAATCAACACGAAAATAAATTAAGTGTAGCAGAGATGAGGATGTTACTTTGGATGTGTCGTAAGACTAGACGAGATAGGATTAGAAATGACTACATTAGAGAGAGTTGGGGTAGCACCTCTAGTAGAAAAGATGGTGGAAACTAGGCTAAGGTGGTATGGGCATGTAGAGAGAAGACATGTGGATTCTATGGCAAGGAGAGTAGGTCAAATGGAGGGGGGGAGGGGGTTCCAATCACTAGAGGTAGAGGAAGAGATAGAAAAACTGTAAAAGAAACTATTAAGAAAGACCTAGAGAGTAGAGACTAATGAGTTGGATACAAATATGGTATTTGATAGAACATGAATACAATATCTTTGATTTTCACATTTTGAGATTGAATATGAATACAATGAGAAGAGGGTGGTCTTGGGAGTCAAATACATTTTGGGTAGGACTGAATGAGAGTGGAGTTATGATTTATGAAAAACTGATTACCTAACCAATTGCTATCCCCTGTTTATCTGCTGGTGGATGGACCTTTCCTGGTCAGTTTTGGGAATACCATCGCACTGTTCGGGGTTTTATTGTGAAGTAGCTTAATCATGGGTTTGAAGCAAGTTTCGTTTCTCAGCACATATTGGCTGTACTGCGGTCCTTCTGAAGATCTTTTGCATCACCAGTGACATTGTTCAACCACCGCATATGGTTGCTGATTGTCCATTTGTCCTGACAGTTCGAACATAGGCTAGAAAGTAACGCTTCTCTTTTTGGTGGTCTGTTTCCTCCATTTCTTTGCTAATAGACTGTTTAATGTGATTGATTGGGATTTTCTGGCTTGACAGAATCCATAGTGTTCACGAGCTTCAATTTAAATCTCTACAATGGAGATAATTTAATTTCATACATGCTTTGTAATTATTTTTTCCTCCACCATCTTTATTTTGTACAACCTGCACATACTGTATATGCACCCTTAGATGTTCTAAATTTCTAATGAGAGAGACAGATTACCAGAGAAGTAAAGCATCATATGTGGATAATAGGACTGGGCTCGAAGTTGGGATCACTAATTCAATAAATGTTTTGATCATTGAATAATAATAATCTATTCTAGGGTGCGGATTACTGAGGATGTATGCCATATTTTTGTAACTAAGTTTGTGATTTTATTTGAGATGATTTAGGCCCTTAATTTCCATATTTTTGTAAATATTTTACAGGTGGAGAACTTGGATCCCTTAGTGCAACGTGCTATTACTGCTGCCACTTCTGTTCCTGATCTTCGAGGTATTAGCTCAATGTTTTGACTATCAGTTTTTCTGTTCTTTCCTTTCTAGATAAGCAAAGGCTTTATGTATATATTGTTTATTCCCCAAAAATTTCTGAAGTTTCTATTTTTCATCTTTACTGGAAGATCGATATGACAAGATCCCTAGCGATGTTGAATCAAAACTTTTGCCATTTCAGCGAGACGGTATAAGGTATGTACCGGCTTGCTCACTTTTTCCCCATCAGTCTCATATAATATGGATTGTTAGTTTTTTTCTCCTCTGTAATTTGTTCTTCTACTATGCCTTGATACTAGTTATTATTTATTTGTTTTCAGGTTTATATTACAGCATGGAGGTCGTGCTTTTTTAGCAGATGAAATGGGTCTGGGGAAAACGTTGCAGGCAATTCATTGTCTAAAACTAAACTATTTCCATACATTCAACTGTGTTCTGTGTGTGCTTGTATAGCAGTGTGACAAACATGCAACCTTTGTTGATTTTCTCCTTTCTCCTACCTTCAGCATTTGAAATAAGTATCTTAGATGTTAATTAACTTATCGTAGAAATCATACTTGACGCTATGGCAGTATCTATATATAACTTGATTCGCAATATTATGCAAGAATATGTTGGAGCTGTGATCTTCGTTTCTTAGGTTGATTCCTTATTATGACTGCAACTACCTTTTAGCTAGTACAGTTCTTGCTACCCCTGCACCATTAATGTGGGTGCTTGTTCATCCAAAATTATCTTGCCTGCGCAGTTGCCTCTTGTAGGATAATGATAATTTCTATCAATTTCGATCGACTATGCTGAATTTCATAAACTGAACTGGACTAAAATTAGACCGTAAAACTTTAAATTGTTAATTTGTGCAGATACATGTACGCATCAGCTCTTTGTTCAAAATACATATACTTAATTGAAACCCACTTGGGTTGGCCTGGTGGTATTGGCTTGGGATCTTGGAGTGTGCTTCGCCTCAAGATCTCAAGTTCGATTCCCTCCGGTGCCAATTTGGGTGGGCTAATTTAGCTTCTTAAAAAAAAACATATACTTAATTGATAGTCTGAAATATTTTTTTGGTTAAGTAGCCTAGTGGCTAGAATTCACCTTTTTCAAGATGAATAAGTGGGGTGTCCGGGGTTCGAACCCCGGCCCCTGCATATAACAATGCATGTCCCTGCCAACTGAGCTATGCTCACGGGGACTGATAGTCTGAAATATGATTATACTTTTAGTTGTCTCAAGGCCATGCAATAATTCATATTTTCTATGTATTTGTTTGCCTGTCATTGATAATCATTTTTTTGCACCCTTAGCAATTGTGTATATTGTTAGATATAAGTTCTTTTCGTAGATCCGATCCTGTGTGAATAAGTTGCTAGATCCTAATTATTTTGATTTTGGTGACTGGGCAGGCTAAGTGGTGGTTCTTCACCAAAATTGCCCTTTTATTTCATAAGAGCTTACATTAGTTTTGAAATAAAGCATATTTTGAGGATGTTTTTATTTATACGCAGCTTCACATCAACCATTGATTCTTACAAAGTCCAATATCATTTGACTTTCACACAAACTAATGATAGGAAATCCCTAAACTAGATAAATAGAACTCACACACACACCCACACACACACACACACATATATATATATATTATATATCAGAGGTGTCATATATTAAGTTTGAGACCGTGGTGTCAATTGATCCTATCCCTATATGTATATATTAAGCCTGTTTGAAAGAGGAAAGTAGGTTTATGGTGGGAAACAGTTATGTTTTTTGTTAGTAGACTTATGATTTGGTTGCTGTCCCCTGTCTTCCCCTTTTTTCATCTAGAAGAAAATTTAGCAACATTTATTTGTTGGAGTACTGTATTGCAGAAGAGTAAGTGAATAACATGTATAACTTCTCTTGGTTTTTGCAGGCCATTGCTGTAGCTGCATGCGTTCAGGATTCGTGGCCTGTTCTCATACTTGCACCATCTGCATTACGTTTGCAATGGGCTTCTGTAAGGGTTATATTTCTATATTTTTCATCATTTATTGTAACACACTTGGTAAATTATGTCCTTATTGTTTTACTTTGATCTAGATGATTCAACAATGGCTGAATATTCCTTCATCAGATATACTTGTAAGTTTTCCATGATCCTTTTATAACTTCTGTTTTTTGTTTATTCTCTTATGGTTGTGTTAAAAAAATTATGAAGATTTTTTTTGCTTGTTTATGTTCCCCTTGTGATAAAGTATATCATTTATCTCAATATCTTAAATTATCTTATACTATCTAATTATCATGATTAGGTTGTCTTATCTCAAATTGGTGGATCAAATAGAGGAGGTTTCAATATAGTATCTTCAAGTGCCAAAAGCAAAATTCATCTGGATGGACTATTCAACATTATCTCATATGATCTGGTGCCAAAGATGCAAAGTACACTCATGGAGTCTGACTTTAAGGTTAGTACCACCCAGTCATGTAATTTTTCCAGCTTTAGTTGTGGTTCCTTTCCCAAGTCCTGATCTTAACCATATGTTAGTATTTGTTTTTAGTCTTCCGTCAGAGGCACAATGAGTAAAATGAGTGGAGGAAATCATCTAATATATTGCGACTAAAAGTGTTGAAATACATGAAATTTGAAAAAGTACATCATGTTTGAAAATTTGAAAAGGGGGAGCCTTGGTGCAACGGTAAAGTTGTTGTCATGTGACTGAAAAGGTCAAGTGTTCAAGTCCTGGAAACACACTCTTGTGTAAAAAACAGGTTAAGGCTGCGTACAATACACCAATTGGTGGGACCCCTTCCCGGACCCTGTGTATGTGGGAGCATTAGTGCACCGGGCTGCCCTTTTTTTACATCATGTTTGAAAATTTAATTCTCGTTATGATCAACAGACAATGGTGCATTATGCTAGGGCTATTAAGGTGTGTTCATTGAAAAATGAACCGTGAAAACGTGGTAAAGATTGTTGAAGGCTATGGAGTATGCAAGATTTGCTATTCCCCCTTCCTTTGGATCTTTTAGCAATGATGTTTTGTAGTCATTGATCATCAAATGAAAATGGCTCTAGTTGTTGTTGTTGTTATTATTATTATTATTATCATTATTATTATTATTATTCACACAAAACAAAATTATTAGATAATGAGCGCATACATTATTACGTGATGTATTTCATTTGCGGTTGTGTGAATTTGGAATATCCAGCTCTAGCAACAATAGCATCTATTATAATCCAAAAGTAAAAAGCTGAAAACTAAAATGGAATTGTTTATCTTCTTTTGGTTTCTAATGCAGTTTACCCTTCCAGTATTTTGAAAGTCAAAATGGCTCGAGCAAGTGGTTAAGATGCCAAGAATATTTTTATTTATTTTTTGCCATTTAGGTGTTGTTGCAGCTGATATCGTCGTTGTTGTTATTATTATTATAGGATTATATGTACTTTACCGTCAGTTATTTTTCCTGAAAAGACGATCGGGTCTATATATATATACCTGTGTGCATGTACTGCACCAAGTGTTGCTGATAAATCACACTCTTAGCTGCTAACTATTTTTATACAGGTTGTAATTGCTGATGAGTCACACTTTCTGAAAAATGCCCAGGCAAAGAGAACAACTGCTTCTCTTCCGGTTATAAAGGTACTAGTTCTTGAAAGCCACAATCACATGCTTGCTTCTCATCTCAAATTCTTGGCTCTCAAGTAAGTAGATGATCAATGAACATAGAAAACAAACATAACAAAAGATAAAAGAGGAAGACTGAGAATCAGAAAGATATTTACACATAAAAGAAAATGAATAAAAAAAAAAGTCTCTGGTGTTACGGTGTGTACAAAAGCACGTGCGAAGTGTCTGTCACGCCGAACCATGATTACCTTACCCTCCTTCCCAAAAGGTAGTCTGGTGCTATATGCGAAACATTTTGATTGGATCATGTTTTAGCTTTTTTTTAGTCAAGTTGCTGTAGAGACTGCTTAGCTGCTGAATAATATTTATTTGACTCTTTCATGCTTTCTTCACTAAAAAGCTAAAATTTGTGTGCTGATTTCAGAAAGCACAATATGCAATATTGCTTAGTGGAACTCCTGCTTTATCACGACCAATTGAACTATTCAAACAAGTAAGTTATTTATGTCTCGTTAGGTCCAATACCTCATTAATGCTCGACATTGATGGAATCTAAATTCTGATAATCTTTTTGAAATTGTTTTATAGCTGGAAGCTTTGTATCCTGATGTGTATAAGAATGTTCATGAATATGGTAACCGGTATTGCAAGGGTGTAAGTCATCTCTTCGTTGCATATATGACTTTTAAATTACCCCCTTTCCGTTTGTTTTTACTGGATAAGTAGTCCAGCTTATCATTTGCATGGATCCTCCAGGGAATGTTTGGAGTTTATCAAGGGGCAAGTAATCATGAGGAATTGCACAATTTGATGAAGGCAACAACGATGATCCGGAGGCTTAAAAAGGATGTTCTTTCTGAACTTCCTGTAAAGCGTAGGCAACAAGTGTGTACATTCATCACCATTTTTTCTTTGCAATCTGTGTTTATGCTCTTTGACCGTTTTTTTTTTCCAACGCACAAAGCTTATGGTGCAACTTAAAAGTAATTTATTGTATTTGATTTATAATTGATTTTCAGGTCTTCTTAGACTTGGCCGACAAGGACATGAAGCAAATTAATGCTCTATTTCGTGAGGTAATTCAACATATTTGTTGTACATCTTGAGATGAGGGTTATATCATTCAGTTTTGTTATGTTTATAACTCAAGCTAGTTATGAAGTGCAGTTGCTAAGTGTCTTTCCAAAATATTCTTTTAGCTTACTTTATGGCATCTAACATTTATCATAGGATTTTGAATTTGATAGATCGAACGAGTAAATTGATTTACTTTGTCTAGACTGTTTGATTGTTAGTAATATTACAAGCATTTTATTTAACTTGCGTTTGTTAATAAATGAATTATAATCTGGCCTCCAGGGAGATGAAGAGATAACTGATTAATTTTTACTTCTGAAATGGTTTGGAATGGGCTCTCAGTAGTTTTTATCTAGAAACATGTTCGTAACTTTTTTTTTTTTAATACCAAAAATAGGTCATTTTACTCGAAAATGGCAGTATTTTTGTCTTGCACATGCAGTTTATGGTGGTAAAGCTGACCAGTATTGACTTTTTTTTTGCAGTTGGAGAGGGTAAAGGCCAAAATTAAGGCAGCTAAGTCACAAGAGGAGGCTGAATCACTCATGTTTTCTAAACAGAATATGATTAACAAGGTATTGGTGGAAGCAGTTGTGCACATAGATTTAAGTTGCACAATTTGTTTGAGAAATTATTACTATTTCCTAGAATTAGTAAAAGGTTTATACTTTATAGTTAACTGTAATGCCTGTTCATTTCCCTTCTGCATGTGGGCAAATTAAAATATTATGAATCTGTTATGTGATTAAACACTAAACCTTTGATTCATTCAATTCCAGCTTTATACTGATTCTGCGGAAGCCAAGATTCCAGCTGTTCTTGATTATCTTGGAACTGTAATTGAGGTATGCGACAACTTCTTCTCTTTAAAGCAATTGAAGATTAATACTTTCCATTGCTGGAACCTATATGAACTAAAAGAATCTTAAAAACTTAAGATATTGTTTTAGCTTTCTCACTCAACGCACACGCACAGTTATGACTTTGATTCTATGAGGATATATAAGGTCGCATCTCGCTAATTTTAATCCCTTCAAGTTCCTATATGTAGTTTATGTTTGTTGAAAAAATATAGTTAAGGGAGCTAGTGCTGGAGTGTTTAGTAGTATGGGACAAGAGGACACACATTAGGAATTAGCTCATTGTAGGAGGAGAGAATATGATTTGGTGAAGCCTTCAATATTATTGACATTACATCCCAAAGGCTTGAATACAATTGCACCCATATAAGTCTACTTATAGGTGCTTGTAGATGTTTCTAGAACTAGAATAATCTAGGCCTTTGTTTGCCTTATCTACACAAGATTATTATAGATGTTTCTAGGCTTTAACTTAACCTATACATTAATAGAGCAATCTAGAAACATGTAGCAACTTTGTGTTATTCTAGTTTTCTCTAATGTATTCTAGAAATATCTAGAAATGTGCATCATATTTCAACAATGTTCATTGCTAGAAATTTTTGTGATGATTATTACCCTTCCATGAAACAAAATGGTGAAACTTCAACACTGATTTATTAAATATCTAAATTATATTTCCACGCCATTGATCTTGGCTTGGAAATATAATATGGAAAATGACAATGTAGAGCATTTTCCTCTAATGCAACAAATTGTTGGGTAATCTTTATTAAAAAGGTGGTTGCTTCGATTTTGTTGCCTTGCTTTTATTCCTGTGATCTAATTCAAGCTGTTGATCACCATTGCATGTCGTAATTCTATATATGCAATGATTGTTGCAGGCAGGCTGCAAGTTTCTTATATTTGCACACCATCTACCAATGATTGATGCGATACACGAGTTTCTTCTTGTAAGGCCACTTAAATTTTACGCATCTCATCAAGAAGTGATGATAAACACTAATGAGAACTGTTCAAAATTTCCAGAAAAAAAAGGTTGCTTGCATCCGGATTGATGGAGGTACACCTTCTGGATCAAGGCAACAATTGGTTACAGAGTTTCAGGAAAAAGATACTATCAAGGCAGCAGTGGTATGGCAATTTCATTCATGATTTCTTGTAATTATCGTTCTGTTTGATCTGTTGAGATCTTAACTAGTTTGGACTATAATTCTAGTGTAAAATGCGGTTCAATTTAGAGATAGTGATTTCTTGGTCATATGTTCCTGCCTGTAGCTATCTATCAAAGCTGGAGGTGTCGGGTTAACATTGACTTCTGCCAGCACAGTCATCTTTGCAGAATTGTCGTGGACTCCTGGTGATCTAATTCAGGCCGAAGACCGCGTTCATAGAATTGGCCAGGTATTCTCAAACTTGGTTGTTGTTAGGTTTAAAAAGAAAGGAAAAGAGAGTGATCTTAAATACTGTTGTAGTTTAAAAGTCAGCATCAACAGTAAGAGTACTAGCACAGTATCATTTTAGAAATTGTGATGATCTCTTAAAAATTTGTGCTAGACTGTCTCTTCAAAGAAAATATTTGTCATTGCTAAGCTTATTTGATAGTTTAGTATCCAAAAACAATCTGTGCTGTGATGATTCTGACTTTCTAGCTCTTGTTTTCAGGAGTCTTCAGTAAATATATACTACTTGCTTGCCAATGACACAGTTGATGATATCATATGGTAGGTTTAATGTTTTTTTCAGTCCTCTAGGATTTGGTGGTTGGTATTGACTTGCGTCTTTGATGCATTGATAATCTTATAATTTTTCACTTCATAGGGACACAGTGCAAAGCAAACTGGAAAATTTGGGGCAGGTATATATATCTATTTTGTTTGAGAACTCTAATTTGGAAAATTTGGAAGATTTATACTCAAGTAGTTTTTATTTTATATTCTTAAGATGAATTCTAAACTTCAGTTATTGAAAAATTCAGATGCTTGATGGCCATGAGAACACCTTAAAGGTCTCAGATGATCAGCCACCATTGAGTAGCCCTGCAAAGCAAAAAACTCTTGACCATTTTGTCAGAAGATGTGACAACAGCACAGGTGGATTAGAACATCAGTCAACCCCCAAACGTCCCCGGTACTGACTCAAAACTATAGTGAAATGGTAAGTAAATCCATAACTCCTGTGTCTCGGCAAGCATGTTTGCATCAGGGGATGGGATTGAGTGACTTCGGTGGCGGGAAAGTCAGCATGACTTTAGTGCAATTGTGTATTTTATTAAAGAAAAAGATGAAAGAGAAATGATAGATAAGATGAGAGAGAGGTAGATTAGTATAGGAGAGAGATAGCCTCAAAGTCATGGTGACTTTCCCGACTTAAAGGTAGCGAATCCGGATCCCCTGAACATGTAGAATGTTGCAGCAATATTATTGTTTAGAAGCTTCCCTATAATATTACTTTGGAATTTTGAATTGACAGCAGGTTTTCATAGTGGAATATGATCACATGTTGACTCTATGTTACTCACCCCCGGAGAAAGGCTTCTATAGTAGCTAACAGCTATTTGACTATAGTTCATACTTCATATGAAGTAGGTGGTCAGCACAGCTGGCGACTCTAAACTATGCTGCTGGTGCTGGAAAAGCTGATCGTTTTATCAGAGATGTTACAATGGTTATGAAGTCTCCCAATAGATTTTTTTGGTGCACCCCTTAACTACTTCCCCCCTCCTAGTTGTGTGCGACTTGTACAGAGTACCTTATCATATGAATTTAGCTTGTAAATTACACTACTCAATACAACGTTTTATGTTGCTGCCATGTAAGCTATCTAATTTTGTAGATCTTTTGACGGTGAGTTGCTTATACAAGAGAGAATCTTTAGATTCCCCATTTTTAAATGTAAGAAATATCGTGGGAGAGGACATTCTGCCATTGCCCCATAAAACTTGGAATGCAGTCAAATTGTTGAGGTGTCAACAATCAAGTTTTTTTAGGGGTAAAAACACCAATTTTTAATCAAATAGTGATCTGAGTGTTACTAATGTGACAAAGCACATACTTCAAAATTACTACTATGACAAAATGAGAGTAAAGAAAATGACATTAAAATTTCACAAGTATGCTTTCTTTATTATTCTTAATCAATTATAAAATAGTTAACCAAGGGCAAGGTAACCACGGACAGCCATCACATTCCAGTATAATGTAGGACAGTAAGAGTTATTAACAACTTAAATTCCCAATAAATAAGGAAATAAAAATCCATACTAAAATAAAGGAAATAAAATCCATAATATTTTTTTTAAAGGAAAAATCCATAATACATAATAACTATTTCTCTATACAAATTGAAACTTTAGGAATGATAATAATAATGATACTTTCTCCACGCTGACAATATATACAATCAGCATACTAGCTAGCCATTTCTACGGTTTTTGTTCATGAAGAAGTTGCAGCAACCATACCCACATCTTTGTAATCCTCCCCTAAAAATCTAGCCACAATAGTATCCACATCCTCTAAACCAACTCCAATGCAGAGAGGGTTACTTGGAATTTTAACAGAATCATCAATTCCCTGAACCATGTTAAGATCAACAGAATTCTGAATTCTCACATTAGGAGCAGTTTTACACTTCCCCATACACTTGCATCCAACAACAACACCTTCACCTTCAACACCTACCACCTTCTCAAACTCTTGTAACAATGCAGCAGCCCCTGACTTTTTGCATTTGTTACCCATGCAAACTTCAATCCTCTTTTGAGCTGCAGGGATAACCACATCAGTCTCTTTCTTAAACCCAGTAACAAGAGATGCATTATTTGTGGTGCACACATCCATGACATGATGATGTGAAGTAGAATCTTTAGGTATGGATAGCAATTCATCCACTGGCTTTGTGGCAACATCAACAACACCAGCTCCTCTGAAAGTGTTCATGTCAACAACTTCACAATCACTATCACTTGACTCAGATTCAGAGGATGAAGACGAGGATGATTCAGATTTATTACAAGTTTTCATCTTGTAGGGTTTTAGTTTAGCCTTTTTCTTCTCTTGTTTCATTTTTTTCTTCAATTCCTTCTCCTCTGCTCTCACTTTCTCTAGCTCTCTAAGTAATTCCTCACCACCATCCTGCATCTATTCAATTCAAATTATTGTCATAATCATTATCAATAATAATTTATAAATAAAATAACCAAAAAAAAAAAAACAGATTTTTAATTGAGAATCTGAAGCATATTGAAATTCAAATAGCAGAAGTAAAAATAAAAAAGGGGTGAAAAACTACCGTGATGAAATTTTGGTGAAGTTGATCCAAGAGATTAGGATCTTGAGCAAACCCTAATTGAGGTAATTCAGAAACGTTTTTAGAAAGACGTTTGAGCAATTTGATCTTCTTCTTGTTGCTGATAATAACAGGTCCTGTGTTTTTCTTCATGTCTTGGTAATACTGCACGTGACCCTCATCATGGAAACCAGACCCCATAGACATCCTCACTCTCCTAGGAACCACGCCATGAGAACGGGTGTAGGTTCCAACGCCAGAGATGTAGGTTGTATGACGGAGAACGGTGCCGAAAACCTCCATGACGATGACGATGACGGTGATGGTCGTCAATGAAATTGAAACAAAACTTGTTTCCTTTTTCGGTGGATGTTATGTTGTGTTATCTTTTTGTTTATGGAATTTGTTTTTTTGAACTGTGACATGCGTGGCGGTTATTGATTGGATAATGATGACATGGTGTATAGTTTGTGTGTTGAATGTGGCGGGCGTGTGATTGCGCATGGCGGGCTTACGAATTGGTTTCATATCTGTCGTTGGTTGAAATTTTGCTTTATCGTGCGGTTGAGATGAAGGTTAACGGGTCACAAGTGTAAAGCTTTTGTTGACGTGTCAGAAGACATGTGTACATTTGGAAAAGGCTTGAATAGCAGCGAAAATATATTGTAGAAACTAACAAATATATTGTGTCATCACTTTTATCCATTCAAACCTATAAATAGTAGGTAATAGCAACAATAATTTACATCAATTTGATGTAAATTATGGTTTTCCTCTTAAAAAAAAAAGTGAATTACGGTTTTATGTTAAATACGTTTTTAGTCCATATAAATTTATCAACATTTTGATTTAGTTTATATAAAAATTTTCTTCGACTTTTAGTTCTCAAAAGTTTTCCTTTCTCATTTTTAGTATATTTTTTTTAAGTAAACTCATATGTATAATTCATATTTTTTAATCAAATTTTACATAAAAGTTTATAATATTATAAGATGAATTTTACATTTTGCAAAAAAGTTTAAAAGATGAATTCTTATAGTATTATAACTTTTCTGTCAATTTCATGTCAATTTTAGCCCTCTAATATGTTATAATTTCGGCCCCTTTACATGTTTTTCCCCAAATTGAAAATTCTAACTCCATTAATCCTCAAATTCAAAACCTACGACTCACTAGTATCGCTACTCATAACACTACATAAAGAATATGATCGTGCTATAAAGAAGATTGGTATTTTTAGACCCTCTTATTTGTCATTTGATGGTGACACTCTTTACACTATTGTGCGAACATCATCAAAGTATAAATTACCATTAAACTAGTTTGGGATGCATCCTCGTCAAGGTTCACTACAACTACAGAAAAATTGGATATTAAATCCTGAAAGATTCTAATCGGTGTTTTGTTCCGGACCGGCCTAAGACTCATTCTGGCTAGGCTCGAGTTCGACCTAAGACCCGAGAGCAAACAATACCATATGATGGACACGCTCTAATTTCCACTGGATAATGGTCCGGACCAACATATCCTAATCGTCCAGTTCAGATCCAATGCTAGAGAACCACCCAAATGGTCACATCTATCCCTGAGGGACAACTATTCATGTGAAGACTTGACAACCAAAACCCCTAATTATCCTCTATATTACCTTATGTATAGCCGCACCCTCTCTTGAACCCCTCACAGACTTAGGCGTCAGAGTGCGTGCAGGAATACCCCTCTGATGGAGAAGAACTCGCAGCAGACCACATTGGACGGCAAAAAGCTCAATCTCTCTGCACAACGAATATCATCCAACAAACCATCTTTCTAAGTCCAACCGAATCATGTTCCATCAACAATGATCTTCTTTCCTTTGATTTTCATATTTATGACATCATGGATGAATAACATTCCATCTAAAGCCAATGAAGCTTTCTTTAGAAATATGCTCGAACTGTGTACTTGGTCATGTTTTAGTTTTTTTAGCATTTTTCTAGTTGCACAACACTCTTTTTACTTTCATCAAGGTTTTATCCATTTATCCATTTAAATATTTCTGATAAGGTTTTTAAGGAGACAATTGATTTTAGTCTTTGTGACTATTCCCTTGGATCTTGGTCTAGTCCCCAGGTTGTACCTTTCCTATTATGTCATAATGTTATGTGATGCTTTTGCTTAAAAAAAGAGAGTACTCCAATGAATGTGACTTAGTTGGTAAGTATCACTCAACTTGTGGGAGAGGAGAGGAAAACGATTCAATCACCACAGAACACACTCTTGTAGTGAGGCTTAAAGAGTTTTAAGCTACTAACTTCCCTTTTGGATTAAAGTACCGAATTATCAATTATCAAGTATAATACAAGAGAGATTGCTTCAATATGTATTTGACAGACACTACATATGACATGAAACATGAGTATTACATTATTAGAGTATTTTGAAAATGTTAAATATATATATGCAGCTACAACATTAGAGAGAACTATCTCAAAAAATTCACTATTGAAATTAAATAACTCAACCGAAGATCCTATTCCTAGATTGTGAGACAGGCTGTAACAGTTTCATAGCATACTTATCCATGGATTGGAGTTTACTTTCTTCACAAAATCTTCTGAGTGAGGGGTTCATACTTCATTGTAAGCATTGAGCATCGAAGAAGATATTTAAAGAATATTGAATGTTTAGTCGCCAACATTTTGTAACCATTAGTAGCAGTATTAAAAATCAGTGACTTCTCATGATGATGCTATGCAAGCCAAAAGTTCTCGAGACCCCGCTAGGTGTCCTGGTACACGTTGCCTTATTTCTTCAAATGCACACAATGTTTCTGAGTCCAAACCTCCAGCAAACTACAAAACAACAAATAAAACAATGTTAGAACAGCAACCTGGTTCAAAAGTAAAAAGATACAAAAAATATAAACAAAGAGGTATTTTGGTTCTTCATTGATACAATCACAAACAAACTTGTTTACATGCATCATCAATGCATTACATTTTTCTGAAACTTTTACAACCAGTTCATTTTCACTTATTATCTATGAAACATTGAAATAGATACAGACACCGGACATGACATTGACACACAAACTCATAACAATAATTTAAGAAAATGGAAGTGATTGAATGTAAGCACACATTTTAGTTTCATGTTAAGGAACTCAAAGTGGAAATTTTGTCTAGGAAATTGTGCCAATATATTCTTCTAGAGATTGAAAATTAATGTTTTTTTTATAAATATTTACCATTTATGGAATCCTTAACATGTGCCCTAAGGGCACAAGTTAGCACGACCTTAAAAGTTACTAAAACAATACCTGATGGGCTCTGTATGCAAAATGCACACCCTGTAGTAGAAGAGAATCCTGATTAGATTCTCTGTCTGAATTTCGAATGGATTCAAGCTCCATTGTCAATCTTTTCATGTACATCTTGACAAGAGTCATTGAAGACTGTTTTATCTGCAGAAATGGTGTATAACTAATCAACTCAATTCTTTCAAAGGCCAATAGGGGTATTAGAGTCATTGTTTTTCATTTCACGAGTAAAAGCATAGAAAACGATACCTTGCTAGATATTCCTGAATCAAGCATCCACGCAGTTGGAATGTTGTACATTTGATACGAACGTATGACAGAATTTCGCAGCACAATTAACTTCTGTATGCTCCGCTCAGACCTATCACAACGATGGAAAGAGTTAGCCCCTCCCACCTGAAAATCCGTCATATCTGTAGTTCATAAATAGAATCATGGTCACAATAGTCTTACTTGTCTAATAGGCTTGCCATCTTTTTCAAACTAGTTACACATGGAATGTCAGGGTCATCTTTGTAAGATGAAATCTCTTGTTCTAACATTTTAAGCTCACGATATTCAACTGCAGCCTCACGCATCGTATCAGCTTTCTTCTCAGGCCATTTAAAATGCTTCAAGACAGCACGCTCATCAGCCTGCGCAATACCGGATTATAAGAAGCTACTAAGAAACCATTTTGTTTTATGTACACTTTCAAATACATACTTATAGTTAGCTTCCACTTAGTCTGACTTATTTTCTCCTCAAAAGAAGTTAGGCGAAACAATATTTTAAAAAGATCTTAAGTAAAAAAAAGAGCTGATCTTTTATGTATAAAAATTAGATACAAAGAAATTTTCAAAACTATCTATCTTTTAAAGAACTAACAAACATATAACATATTAGCTGCATCAAGGCCCACCAATAAATAACTTTGGCAGAAACTTACCAAAGTGGATAGTTCACCATCAAGCCAATCAACAAACTTGAGGACGTCTTCAATGTCCACATAGGACGCGTTAACAACCTTATTTATTAGGTCATTAATGAACTCCCCTTTTGTTTGAATGTCCTCTCTAATCTGGAAATAATGGCCAGTCATATCAGTCATCACTCATTGATTAATAGAATAAATTTGAAAGTTAGTTAACACAATTGAATGCAATACTTACTGCTAAAAGATGAGCCGATCGGTTTTGAATTTCTCCTACAATGCTATTGTGTGCACTGTTAGTTATGGGTTTCTGATGATTAATTGATCCTTTCAAGTCTTTCTTTGTGTCCTGATTCTTTAAGGAATGAAACAGTTGGACAATTGCAGGTGCCTTTTGAGTGTTGGCCAATTTTGCCATAGGCCGAGACGGAATTGGTGGTGGCGGAGGTGGTGGAGGTGGCATGAGGCATTGGCTGGGTGGAGATTTTCTTCCTAAACTTGTAATTTCACGAATGGCGGCATGACTCGGAGTTGGAGCTGGAATTGAAGATTTGACAAAAATCACCTCAGGATTAGCTTCTTTTTTTACCTTAGACATTTCCAATTTGTCAGCAATGAGTTTTTGTATGTCTTTAAACTTAGGACTCTGGCGTTCTCCATTTGGCTCCTTCTTTATTCAAGAAAAACAAAAATCAGATTCATTGCTAAGGAAACAGTTTGAAATAGATAACATTAAAAACAAATAAATGATTCTAATGAATGAATTAACACACTTGAAACTACAAAACAAATGAAGAAAAACAAAAAACACATTCCATGCACTTTGAAGCAAATGAAACAAAGTCATATATAAATTTCTCACCTTTCTTGTACTACTAGTGCCAAAAGCTGCTATCTTAGCTTCAGCAGAAGCAAGGTTTTGATTAAGCTTTATATTTTGAGACTCAAGATCAATGTTCAAGCTCTTAACTTGATTCAATTCATCCTTTAAGGCCTTCACTTCAGACTGTAAACTCTTAATCAAATTCTCACTCACCGCAAGCTTCTCCAGCAACTCCTTCTTCTCCTTCACATCAGGATCATCATCCTCAATCCTCCTTCGCCGCGGAGGAGCAACAACAACCACCTTAGCCACTTCACCTTCTCTACTACCCTTGTGAGAACTTTCAACCTCCTCTTCAATGGATTTCATAAAAATACTTCTTTTGGCCTTTGAATTGTTCTTCATGTCTGGAGGCACTGACTTAGCTCTTGTTGATGAAATGGTAGAGACTCTATTAACAATTTCTGGTGGTGTTTTTGGAGATTCTTTAGCCTTAGAAGAAGCTTTTACTCTTAAACGTGTAGTAGTAGTTGTTGTTTGTGGAACACTTTGTAGAGACTTATTATCACTATGTTGTTGTTGTTGATGATGTTTCAACACACTTCTTGGTGTGGTTGTAGTTGTTGATGTTGGTGTTTTTTGCTTCATAGTTATGATTATGAAAATGGTGTCTGAAAGAAGAGAGAAAAGATGAGTGAATGAATGAATGTATGTATGCTGTTGTAACAGGAACCTGACACGTAGAATAATAATAAAAACAAACAAACTTTATGCGACACCCGTGTCGTGTGTGAGTGTCAATGGAGGAGTGAGTGAATATAGAAGGTAGATAGTAGACATAGACGAACACATTGAACCTAAATGATAGATAGTATCACAATGTACAAAGGAGATTGATGGATGATAATATATATTTCTATTTCAAGTTGCAATCACTAATCACATGAGTGATTATGTCACACACACTATATTAGGACTAAAGACTTTGTTACCATTTTGATATCTTATTTTTATTTGCTCATGGAATTAGTCACCTCTTCAATATCCAACTTTTTAGACTTGCGGCAATTTTTTTTATGATAGCTATGAAAAAAACTATGTCTAATTGTAGTTAATGGAGTAGTTAAGTTGGATGAAATTCAATAAATAAAGATATAATAGTGAGAAAAAAGTAATAAATGTTGCATTGGTATTGTAAAGTGACAATTATTTTGAGAAAAAGAAAAAACGTTAAAAGACAATAATTGTGAGACGGAGGGAGTACTTCTTCTAAACGTGGGACCTGTTAGTTGCCAAGAGAGAGAGTCTTTATATAGTGACATTTTGTTTAATAGAGACTCATTTTTTCTTCTTTCAACGAGGGTTCTTAGTTGGAAGTGGTCCTTGTTAAGTGTTAAGTAAAGACCCCAATTAAAGATGTTTTTAATGATGAGATCTATTGATCTAACTTTGTGTAAAAGACAAAAAGTAAGAGAGAAAAACATATACCATGTCACACATTATATGTATTTTCATGTTTAAATAAAATAACTCTTTTAAAAATGAAGATTAATTCCGTAACAGATTGAAAGTGCAATTAAATCTTAGATTAGATTAGGTGCCTTTTGGTATAGTTAAGTACAAAGTAGCTTAAGCTATGTCATCTTCATCTAAAGTATACACCTTGAAGATTTAAAGTTAGCCATCCCAATAGAAAGTGACGTAAGGTGAACAGACACGAGGATCAACATGTACAGTTAGATGCTACTAGAGAAAACGGCAGAAAAAACCATTTTATTTTTGTCTTATTCAACTTGTGTTGGCACATGAACACATATATCCTAGGTCTATCTACCGTCTCTTTGTTTGGTTCCACTCGACCACCGAATTGAGATAATCACTTTAGGTAAAACTCGTTTTGGCTTCAAATCTATATTTTTGCTAATTTTTTTTTTTTTTTGTCTCATTCTGAAAAACAAAATAGTTTTTGTATTATGTTTAATTTTCTGTTATGCTTTTAGAATGAAAGGATCCAAAAAATTCAAAATCAATTTTATGTAAAATATAAATTTGCTAGTTTATATTTCCTTTTCTCAGTTCAACACAAAAGGCCTTAGTTTATATTAGATTCCCTTCATACTATACAACCAATAAAATATCCAACTTTGGCTCATATATATTTTCTGCTTCTTTGTATTCTTTCTTCTTCAAAATGTATATTATTTTGTTGAATTTTGCTTTCGTTTTATTGTGTGCCTTGTAATGTAAGACAACAATTAGCAGTTGTAACGAGGAACCAATTAGTATATAGTGCATACTGCATATACATAGACGATGATGAATGCCATGTGTAATGACTATATGACTAAAGCGGTTGTGGGTCCAAAATTGTTTCTCAATGCAAATGAGGAGAAATTTCAATTATTGTGCCCTCAATATTAATTGCAAAGTCATATGAAATTTAGGAATTATATGTATTTGATGGAGTGTATTTTATGAAATTTTATTTGTTGACAACTTTATACAAAAGTAATTGCTTAATTTTTACAGTTGACTTATATGTATGTCCGTCTCTTTTGCTTCCTTTTCTTTTCTCACTTCTAGTTGCTCACGAGTCATGTTTCTATTCTATTTAGGATTCTCGTTCAACTATGTTCTTATGGAAGGAACATTTTTGTTATTTCAATGAAGTTGCGTCATTTGTGTTTTCTAAGGTGAAACTATTAATGGTGTCACGTATCAACGAACAACACACATGTCTTCCAAGGGTAGATTGGTTTGGTGAATTTTCGAAGGTGTAACCGTTAAACTAAATCGAGTATAACTTATTATAAAGACATTCTAATAATGGCCTTAATTTGTCTTGCATTCTTGTTCTAGCTTAAAGAACAAGTAAACAACTATCTAACTTCGTTGGTTTCAAAATGATTTTATTATTACTTGAGCAATAATTTCTTTTTTACCTAACTAATCTCTTCGAAGTTTAAGGAGGGAACAACGATTTGATCATCATAGCTGAGACCACGAATAATGTTTAATGTCTCTTATAAGCATAGAAATGTTCTTTGATGTCAAAATCAAATTTATAAAAGTCGGTTCCTATCGCATTCCTTTCCTTATCTTCACGTCTAATTGACACCACGAATTGAAGCTAAGACAATTACATAACATGCGGGGGAATCAAATTAAATATAAAGAAAGAAAGAAAACAAAATGAAAACATTCAGGAAAATAACATCATAGTTAGGAATATTTGGATACATATATATTTTTCTTCTTCATATATATATATTTTTAAAAAAAAGCCTAAATGATATATATAAAACACAACTAGACTCTTTAGTACAAGGCGTGCCAAAAGGCCTAGACAAAATCAGAGTTCAAAACACATAGTACAAAGCCACAAAGGCACACCGGTAGATAAAGAAGAAACAAACTAAAAAGTACAGTAACTAAGCAATGTAAAGGACTCCGCCGCCACAGTTGGTAGTCAAAATCGAAAGTAACAATATTAAGTTTATTTATATTGTTAATGCATAGTCTTTAATTTTTTTTAAGTTTATTTATATTTTTAAATATTTGATTTTGAATAGAAAATAAACAATATCATATTTTTAATTTATTTTAGTATAATGCATTCAAATTAAAATATAGTAAAATAAATTACTGTTTTAATGACTAGTGTAAAAGAGTTAATATCTAAATTGAGAGGAACATTTGCTTGGTCGCAACCACAAACAATTTTATTTGGGCACATTCACACAAATGGAAAAAAGATAAAATACAAAACACTTGTTTAATTTATTAATTTAAAAAATTAAATGATAGATACTTTTATGTGTGTGTCCAAATACATTTTATTTTGTTTATAGTTGTGTCTATATAAGTATTTCTCCTAAATTGATCCAGGAGATATAATGTTTATTTGGCGGGTGAGTTGGTTTGTACAATGCATAGAATTTCGCGGACTAATTTATATACTCACTCATTGTTAAAAATAATACATAGATAAATACATATATCGAACAAACACTTGTCATCAGATGAATGGAAGACAATGTACATCGTGTTTTTTCACTTTTCAATTATTTAGAAGATGGTTTTTCATTGAAGAATTAGTTTAAAGAAAAATATGTATTTCGTTAGTTATGATTTTTCAATACGAATAAATAAAAAATAAAAGTAAATTATAATACACTAATTATAATAGTTTATTGCATAAACTATACATGTGATCAATGTTTTTCACTGGTCAATTACCAGGAAGATAATCTTTTACAAATAAAAAATATATAGATTATTTTTTAATAAAAATCAAACAATATCAATCACTTCAACATGAATTAATTTAAAAAAAAAGGTTTGCAATTATTGTCCAGTTATTTTCAACCTAAAGTATATAACTAAGTAAGTTGCAAACTAATATTTAGTTATGGCTAATGATATTTGGGTGGTTTGATCTCTCATATGTGAAAAAAACTTGAGAAAAATTATGTGGAGAATCTCATTATTAAAATGTTTTTGACTCCACTTACAATTTTTATAAGTTGTAGAGTCCGATGTTTTATAAAGGTGAGATTTTCACATAATCCTCTTAATTTTTTTACAATCAAGAGGATTCAAATCTGATATTCGGACACCTTTTTCCCATACTACGTTACACACTTCATTTTTTTTATATTTCTATCACATTCATCACACACCTCTCAATTTTTCTCTCTGTAGAATGCGTATTTTGGATGTCCGCAAATTATTTTCCTTTTCCTTTAACAAGAGGGCAGTGCAAGCAAATCCATCCAGAAAGTAGCCACGCAAATCTAAGGGATAGGATCAAGTGTTTCTTTGAAGTGCATCTCCCACTTTATAAAGCAAAACCACTCACAAAAAGATGAATCTACATCCTTGCTATAAGAAGGCTAACCCCCTATAAGAATCACTTTACCAATAAAACAAAATTCTCAAATCTGATAGGCCCCAATACCTTTTAGTACTTACCACTTTTCCTGCCAATGTTTATCAAAATAATTTAGTTTAATATACATTTTAGATTATTAAAATATTATCATTTTTTTAATATTGGTTAATTCTCATTCTCGTGGATGTAATGAATAAAATAAAAATTTGAGAGTGACACTCAAAATTTTATGTACCTTGTGCATATTTTGCTGTTATTCTTTAATTATTATTTTTATAATTTTCTTTTGAACGGCAATCATTTTTATATCTATAGACTTGGCTATTTCCTTTTATTTATTTTGATAATTTATATATTTTGTACTAGTATATTATTGAAAGACACAACGAATTATGAGTCATGACTCATATGAGCCCATAGTCACAACAAATTCCTTACGTAACGCTGTAAAAAGCAGAAAGTTAAAATAGTTATGTTTCTCTATCGGTTTCTATAAAAGGGGTCATTATTTAGGGAATATATATATGTACTCAGATAAACGAAAAAGGTGAAGAATACAATCAATCTTTGATGCGTTTTAGAAATAATTAAGTGATTTTTTTTAAGGAAGAAATAATTAAGCTAATTGTAGTGGTAGAGTCATGTATACCACATGTAGCGTTTTAGAAATAATTAAGTGATTTTTTTAAGGAAGAAATAATTAAGCTAGAAGAAATAATTAAGCTAATTGCAGTGGTAGAGTCATGTATACCACATGTACAGGGGTCATAACTCATAAGAAATGCATGTAAATTATGCATGTCAAGTATAGCTCATAAATTTGTGGACCAATTTTAATAATTAGTTTGTAAAATTTGTAGCATTACTTAAATGGGCTGAACATGTATGATTGCTAAGTTGAACGTATATGCCAAAGGTGAATTGGTTGGTGTTATATAACTTTTTGTTTATCATCAAATATAATTAGCTGAGTGAATCCGTGAAATGTGAAGAAAGTGCAGAAGCATATCCACATCACATGTGACACAACATAAATTGTACATGAAAGTGAGAAAGAAATGAGAAACATGCTAGATTTTAGAGCCACCGTTTACTACTCAGTACTTTGTTGCCATATATTCCATAAGTAAAAATGCAAACAACATGTTCACTGAATCACATGTTTGTCTCTATTGTTTTGATCAGAAATGTGGACCGCATTTAGCACATTTCTTTGTTAAAATTGGTTCAATTGTAGGTATTATTGTATTTTATGCATATTTCCAATCATTTCTAGCTGCATGCAATGCAATGATAGATGGTCCTAACTAACTAGACCCAATTTAAGGCTACATTCCCTTTTTGTTCATCTTCTTTATATCTTTCAAAAATGGTACCTTCTTAGCAAATTTTGCTATTGGAAGATGTCAATAACCAAACGCAACTATTTTCCTTTAAAAATAAAAACATAAATGTTTGTATGGTTTAGTTATAAAGGACATGGATCAAATTGAATTATCAGTTGTCTCAAGTGGGTAGTTCGGTTGGTATAAGTTAAGTATGACTGAATGAATAAGGGTTTGAATCCTGAAAAAACTAACGTAATAACTAACTTACTAATATTTTTCTATAAAGATATGTGAAAATCAACGAAAAATTATTTAGTTAATGCAGTGTTTAAATTTGTTTTTGCAAAAGCTATCAAGTAACAACATAAATACCTGCTTAAGAACTTGATGTATACTATTTTACATGAATCACCAAGAAATCCTTTCCAAGCCATGCCAACAAAATCTCTTTGATGTCATCATCTAGAAAGAAATATGAAGATATATCAGTTTATTGTAAGAGATATATAAATGAATTATTATGAATGGCTCACACACCTGTACAAACAAAGAAAGTTGGTACCTTGGCTTTCATGGATTAGTCCCACCATTCACAAATGAATTTAGGTGGGCACTTGTCTTATATGTAGTTTTTTTTCTTTGTGGCAATATATATTTGATTATGAGAGAGTTGGAAATGTATAATGGAGGAGAAGGCTATGAAGAGAAGAAAAGTTGTAGGGGGTTGAGTATATAGGTAAATAAGTGATTCCCTTTGAAGGAATACTTAAAATATATTAGGAAAAATTCCAAGTTTTCACTTGTTTGTTGTGACTTCATGTCAGCTCAGTTGTCATATTTTAAGGCAGTTGTGATTAAAAGTATTAAAAGTAATATTAATAGGAGTTTGCATAAGAGAAATGATATTTGTACAACTATTTTATTATAATTTTTTGACAATTTTCTTTTTCATATTCACATTATATTCTTATTCTCTCTCTTCTTTTTTCTCTCTCTATTGTTTTCGACCAATGAGAAAAGAAAAAATAAAAGTTGTCATCAAAGTTGTCACAAATAGTTATACATATATCATTACTCAATTCTAACCCCTTTTCCCATAGAAGTGTGAACACATAATTAACCCTTATCTAGTTGGTACATCGGTATAATTATAAGAATTAAGTATGTTAATATGAGAAACATCGCTTTTTTCAAACTATTTTATCAAACTAGTTTTTAATTACCTTTTTAACAAACTTCTAACAGTATACCTTTGGATCCAAATTTTGTTTGTGTCCCTTTCCAACAGGTAATTGGCGGATTTGAATTTCTTGCATTCACAGATTGTATGGTTGCCTATCTAGGCCGTCGAATTAAAATTAGATGACCCACGTTCTCATTTTGTGTATTTCGAATCTTGATTTATTTAAGTCCGAACATGATCGTCTAACATTGATCAATGGTCTGAATTGTATGATTGCGTCAAATGAGTGACTTCCTAATGACGTATAATCTCCTAATTGACTAAACAAGCAACACTTTGATAAGCTCATTTATCTTTTCTTCCCGCTGTAAATACAATAACAAAAATTAGTCTCTACGGCATAGTTCAAGTGGTTGAGCTGGGACACGAGAGAAAGTTTGAGAAAAAAGTTTAGGGTTCGGACTCTAGCTACTAACATAACATACTAACGATTAACGTTTGCATATTAGAAGAAGTAATAACAAAAAACAAAAAAAAAACTACTCATGTTTTACTACTGTCATGTTGGAGCAGCAGCTATCTGCATCATTTTTATACGGATCCCTACTAGCTAAAAATAGGCATCAAATTTTGTACTTGGGTTAGGAATTATGGTTCCTCATTTGAAAAGTCATTACCTTATACGGTATTTTTCACTCTGCACTCTTCTTTGTTAATCATTCTTATTACTTGAGGAATACATTTACCTGTTTTGTTAGAAGCTTATATTTCATCATCAATTCATCATGTCGGTATGTCAACCATAAGCTAGCATAGGCCTTTAAACTTTTTGATATAAGATGTGAACAACATAGACGCATGGCAAATGCTATGCCAACTGTGATGGTTCGAAAGTTTTCTAGTTTTATAAAATGAGTTGATGAAAATGTACTTTATTTGGAAATTAAGCGAGCTAAGATATGATTTTGACATAAAGATAAAGATGGGCCCTGCGTTTTTTTTGTTTCTTTCATGTAAATTGTGGATTTGAAGCTAAGCAGTTGACCCGATCAAGTGATTCGAGCATTTTTGGTTATCATTTTGATGCTAATTTAGGGAAGTGGTTGATTTGATGATCAATAATATTGGTAGGACATGTTTTTATCGACTTTTTTTTTATTTTAAAAAGCAAATATCTATTATTTTTTACAATTTTTTGATCATTTTACTGGTACTAACTTCAAAGTATTCATAAATTTGTCCACAACTAATCTTAAAAAAAATCTATATGATCACTTTTTAGTGATGTCTCCCATTTCAACCCTTTTTTTCTCTTTCCCTAAATATTTACAAAAAAAATATTCACAAAAATTAAATATTAAAATAATCTTATAATAACCAATGTATTTTTTTTGGGTAATAGTCATTTGTCTCTGAATATGTAACGAGTAGTTACAATAGTCCCTCAATGTATCGAAATTTCAAAATTGTTCTTGATTGTGTACTCTGTTAGTCAAAATAGTTATTGAAGTTAAAATAGTTCCTCAATGTTTACGATAACTCTTTTCTTATAAGGATTAATATGACAATAAGTAAATACTTTAAAGATTGATATGACAATAAATAAGTATAATGAAAGATTAATATAATAGTATTAAAAGAACATTTTAACGTGAGAGACTATATTGATTAACAAAATGCACAATTAAAGATTATTTTAGAATTTCGATACATTGAGACTATTGTGACTATTCATAGAATGTTTAAAGATCAAAATGATTATTCTCTCTTTAAGCTTGTAAAAAATGGTGAACTTTTTTATTTTGAAAAATTCTCATAATGGGACTCATTTGCCCAATTAAAAATGGATTACAAAATATATTAAGGAGCTTCCTCCCAACTCAGACATAATTTGGGTTTTGAACGTAAGCCTAGCCAGCTCATGTGCTATATCCTCGTATAAAAAGGTGTAGTAATAAGATGAAGATAGGAAGTTGGTATTTAAAATAAAATAAAATAACTGTCCAGTAATTGGTAGTATTTGTTTAATCACACAAAGATTTAAGTAAAGAATTGTTGGCTGCAGCTTTAAGGAAGGGATAGCGATAAGCAAGTTTGAGGCATGAATCATGATAAGCTTCAGGTGTTTAGACACTTTACACCACTAATCCCACAATAATGATAAAGAAAGAGTAAAATACACTTGGTTTCCTGATAACAACAAACACAATATCTTATAGTGGGATCCTTGACACATCCTAAAAGAGTGGTTATGAAATTGTGAACAGATTTGTGTTGTGGTGTTGGGATATGGATCATGTATAACCTCTAACTAAGAAGTAATTATACCGTTTAATAGTGATTAATCATCTTAACAACATGTTGGATACATAAGAAAACTTCATTGTTTGACACATAAGAAAACTCTATCATCTAAACTAGATTTTACCTATATACAAGAGTTGGAGATCAACCCTCTGATCACTTGTTTAATGTCTGAATCTCTTACCACTCAAATAACCAAATATTGCTGGTTTGCTTGTAATTTACTAAAAGCAATTAAATGGTATTTGCATCTAGACACATAAATAACACATAAACAAACAATAAAAGGACCATGTTGCAATTTCTTTTTGTCATGTATGGAGTGTTGCATATTCCGAGCAACCAACCTTAATGGGTTCTCAAATGTCACCGTTAAGTACTGTTTTACCTGGTTAATAGAGAAATACTTATGTAGTCCCAACTTTAAATAAAATTTATTTAGACATATTCATTATCATTTAATTATTTCAAAAATAAAAATTAGTTATTTTTTCCTTAAAAAGATTAGCTATTTTTCTTTCATATTTTAATTATTTCAAAGATTAATCCTACGGTCGGTCCACTAATTTAAAGTTTGCGAAGTTACTCTAGCCACTAAGGTTATAAATGCCCTAATTACAGTGGTTTCCTACCGAAACAACCTGCAGACTATGAGTGAAGGAACGAGTTTTATATGGATTTCAACGTGAACCAATATTGTCCTATGCGAGCCACACATTCATTACTATGGAACATTATTATGCTTTCTACCCCAAAAAATGTTTAGTTTCTTTTCTTATAATTTTTTTATTGATTTCTAGTAGTTTCTACAATGAACCAAACTAAAAAGTCTTTGGCAAAAGATTTTAAGAAACTTTTTATTATTTTTCATACCATATTGGCAGGAACAAGCTACAAAACGAGGCAAAAGACGACCAACAATGTCTTGGTTGATTGTTTTCATGTCTTGTAAAGTAGCTTTGAAAACAATGGTGGAGATTTCATTAAGGTTGCCTGTTAGACAACGTGGTTTAAGGCTACACACACCTTGCTTCTCCATGGGGAATACTTGGATGCCATAGACCTTTGGTGTCATTGGTGACATTGATTCATTTTAGATGAGAGAGAATGATAAGTGAATTATTAAAATAAACTATTTAGATGAGAGAATGAGTGGTTAAGAGAGAAATACCAATGACACCAAAAACCAATGACACCAAAGTGTTACCCGCTTCTCCATAAAATCTTTTTGATGCGTACAGAATTGGGCAATGACATGAGATTGCCATAAGCAACTTTAAACAACAGTCACAAAAATGGCCAAAAGGGTTGTGAAAATCATCCTATATTGAATTAGTGATGATTCGAAGAGTTGGATTACAAATGAGTATATGAATTTGCTAGAGTTTATGGATGAATGAATATTTGATGTTTAGGGTTAACTACCACAATATTTTGAACTGCGATTCAAATATCTGTCAAGAGATGTCCATATTTATAGTGTTTAAAGGTATCCGTCATCAAAACTGCATTTTTAAGAAATTTTTGGCAGCTTATCCTTAGACCAAGTAACATATCCATTAGAAAAAGAATTGAAGAAAAACTCATGGAGTTACAACAGATGCATTTGAAAAATTCGCTCACAGGACCTAATCTTCTTACTATTCATGAAGTTATACCGGTCATCACCAACATTCAACATAAATACATTAGAGCCCTCACAAGTTGATGAAATGTACTTTCTATATGAAGTAAAAGATGCAGATTACGATTTCTACACCAAGGCAATAGGCATGGAAACAACGTATAAAAATCCTAAGAAACAGAACATGTACTGAATAAACCAAGTTAAAACCAAACTACCAAAGGTTAGGCAAGTCTCATAAAGCCTGATTTAAGTTTACAAATAGTGACCAAAACAAAATGAAAGAGAAAAGAACTTGTGAAATAGAAAACAAGCGACCCATCTTTTAGAAATGTAGCTACCAAAAATGAAAGAAACGAAATATCTTTGAATGTGACAGATAAATACAATATTTGATCTGTATATACGTCACATGAAATAAGAAAGTAAAGCCTTCCTTGTTTCATAAATGTAATAAGAAAATATATATAGACATTAGTCAGGTACTATTACTAGGAAACCTTGCTAAAATACACATTGCTTCCAAGATGTATCAATCTTACAAGAAATTCAGACAATAGCTTTTGTAAGCGTTTCTGTCAATTGGAAAAATTAACAAAAAGAACAAAACACAACTAATACTTCAATCAGGACAAAATCTAATACACCTAAACTATTCTTCCATCGTATTTTTTGTCTATAATGCTCCAAAAATTTAACCAGCATTTCTTGATACACCAGCCTCTCCATATGCATACAACAATTCAAATATAAACATAAAAAATACCATCCACAAAACAACATTGGAGAGAGATATAACAAAATACGTTCATGATTTAGGAGGTGCAGGATGCAATGATGACAGTGGGAGCCTCTCCTTTCTAAGTTCCTTGACAATAGCAGCAAGTGCTTCAGGATTGACCCCAAGATCACAGAGGGCAATGAGAATAGACAGTGCATGACGGTCTAAACCCGTGTCGAGTATATTGGACATGTGAAATGCCAGGTCCAAAGATTCTCGTGCACTTCTTGCAGCTTCAGGATCCATGCTTAAAGCTGAGATGTGCATATGATATGTTTACTAGTTCAGAATTGCAAAATGAAAACATCTAAATACAGGTCAAAGTTACCCTCTAAACTACTGTCTAAAACACAAAATGAAAACATCTAAACACATGTCAAAGTTACTCTCTAAACTACTATCTAAAACCTAAAGTCAATGTTTTAAAACCAGACCTTAAGTTGAACTGGCGAGACCCCAAGTCATGGTCCAACTGTCGGTTGAACCAGTTAATAATAAATATAATGCTAAACTTCATAGATAACTGATACATGGTTATAATTTGTAAAATAAAACACATAACAAATACACAAAAATCCATGACATATACATTAAAATCCCAACGTCTAAAACAAACAACAATAAAATCCTTAACAAAGATAAGTTTTCTTAATATAAATTAAAACATCAAATCTCATGTGCAGTCAATTATGGGTGGATTAATATCACCACTACAAAGAACACAGCAGGATCAATGGGAAAAATACTACACATAGGAAGAACAAAAAATGTTGAAGAATCACAAAAATGGGAACTTCGGTTCGATTCCAAGAGTACATGATTGACTTAAAAAATGTATTTTGTAAGTGTAAGGAAAATTAATTTGCCTTATTGAAGTCCCATTTTCCTTACAGTCCTCCTAACTTGACTTACATGAGGGCTTCCCTTGTAGCCACTAGTTTGACAACATGTATCAAAATTAGATGATGCAACCCAACCAAGTCAATAACGCTGACGATTTTTATCATGTTACAATGATATTACCAGGAGAATAACATGTGAAATTTGATTGAACATGATAGGAAGACTACTATTTTAGAGATTTTGTTGAATGCCTAAAATACAGCTAAATCTATGAGTGATTTGATCTTTATTCAACATTTAAAAGTTATAAAAAATTCAGTTGTCACAATTATGCATTAATTTATTAGGTTTGGAAGATATCATTCGTGTAGGTAGAGTACTTCGAATTCTAAGTGAAACACATTCTCAATCAAGGGGTTCATGACATATCCAGAGGAAAATATTATCAAATAATTATGTCTAAATTTTCTAACATTTTACATGAATTAACATGATAAAACCTAGCTACAAATTAAGTGACTAGAAATTATACCATTCTAATCATGCTCTATCAAGAGGAGAATTTGTTAGTGAGAATTAGTCCATTTTTTTTGTTTTGTTCAGAAAAAGGCTTTAGAGTGAGATTCTCCGAATAACATACAAGAACAAGAGTTATTATTGATGATCAAACACGGTTCAACTCGTCTTATGGGGTTACGAGGAAACAACTACCAATTTTGATGTGAATCACAATCATGATAGTAAAAGGCAAAAACTTTCTTGCAATATCATGGATGATAATGAAAAGGTTAAAGAACAAGTTGTGTTGCTAAAAATTGATCACGTTATAAGTGATTTTGATGAATCATTAACGAATAATAGACACAATGAAATGAAGAAGTTGGTGTTGAGGTTAAAGATTCCTAAAGACAAGATTTTTCAAACATCACAAGATTGCAAAGAACATGATTCCTCTAATAACGATATTGAAAAGAAGAAGATTAACGAAAGTGAAACTGAATTAGGGTCAATAGTTGTTATGAATTTTGATTTGAATGAGCTTCCAAGTGATGGTTTTGAAGATGAAACCAATTAGTGTCTCTTTTTTGTTTATGTTTATTGTATGAGAAATGATAATATGATTTTTGTGTGGGATACCCTTGATGTTGTCATGTAAATTTCCTTATTAAGAATTTTTTTAGTTATAATATCTTTATGGATTATTAAGCAATCTTATCATATGTATTTTGTAAACCGCTCAATAATACATGTGATATTATAATTAAAAAATTTACCAATAAGACAAATTACATAACAACATCAAGGGTATCCCACACAAAAATCATTATATCATTCCTAATAAAAAAAATATAAACAAAAAAAAGGCGCTAAATGGTTTCATATTCAAAAGCATCATTGGAAGCTCATTAAAATCAAAATTCATAACATGTATTGACCTGAATTAAGTTTCACCTTCTTCATTAATCTTCTTCTCTTCAATATCGTTACTAGAGGCGGTTCCTTGCAATCTTGAGATGTTTGAAAAATCTTATCTTTAAAAATCTTGAAACTCAACACATACTTGTTCTTTTCATTGTGGCTATCATCCTTCTATGATTCATCATCACTCATAACATGACCACTTGTTAGCAGCACACTTCCTTCCTTCATCTTCTCACAATCATATTGCAAGAAAGCTTTTGCATTTAACCGCCACAACGGATGTTGAGGTTCAAGATCCCTAAAGACAAGATTTTTCAAACATCACAAGATTGCAAGGAACATGACTCCTCTAATAACGATATTGAAGAGAAGAAGATTAACGAAAGTGAAACTGAATTAGGGTCAATAGTTGTTATGAATTTTGATTTGAACGAGCTTCCAAGTGATGGTTTTGAAGATGAAACCAATTAGCGTCTCTATTTTGTTTATGTTTATTGTATGAGAAATGATAGTATGAATTTTGTGTATGATACCCTTGATGTTGTCATGTAATTTTCCTTACTGAGATTTTTTTAGTTATAATATCTTTATGGATTATTAAGCAGTTTTATTATATGTATTTAGTAAACTGCGCAATAATACACGTGATATTATAATTAAAAAAATTACCAATAAGGCAAATTACTTAACGACATCAAGGTATACCACACAAAAATCATAATATCATTTTTAATAAAAAAAATATAAACAAAAAAGAGACGCTAAATGGTTTCATATTCAAAAGCATCATTTGGTATTGACCCGAATTAAGTTTCACATTCATTAAACTTCTTCTCTTCAATATCGTTATCAGAGGCGGTTCTCTGTAATATTGAGATGTTTGAAAAATCTTATTTTTTGAAATCTTGAAACTTAACGCCGACTTGTTCTTTTCATTGTGGGTATCATCCTCATCGTGCGCAACATACCACATGTTAGCAGCACATTTTCTCTTCATATTTCACAGATTGATTTTAAGCGACACGACGGTGATTCACGTAAACATTGGCAATTGATCGCTCATAACTCTTCTAATGTTCTTGTATGTTCTTGGGGAACCCTAATTCTCACGCTAAAGTCATTTTAGTGAGAAAAAATGGGTATAATTCTCACTCAAAAATTCTCCTATCGCGAAATATGTGAGTTTTATATGTTAATATTGTTGAAAATTAAATTAGTACAACTAATCAATATTGTTAATTATATTGAAAATGGTATGATTCTTTTTTGATTCATCTTTTGAAAGCATTTGAATCCAATAAGTGAAAGTATAATTATATTTTCCTCCCCCGCTCATAGATTAGCATGTTCACAAGATCATGCAAACTAGACTATCGATAACAAGGGTATAAAGGGAAGCTGTGATGTAAGGCAATTGCAACTCAAAATGGAATCAATGATGCACAAGATAGAGAAACTGACATATAGTCATTGACAATAATAATAATTTAAGAAAATAACTAAATTCAATGTAGAGGTTGCAATTGTGATTCACGGTAATCGTAAAAATTAATTCAATTCAATGTTAAAACTGTGATTCATAAGTAATCAGTAATAATTCTGAAAGAAAAGAAAATAAAAAAAAAACGCGAAATAAAAGGA
>Ga0315915_1000864_pt1 | contig 34143 bp, 24 predicted proteins | sample MpolbnodulesMG_FD_207738 | JGI IMG/M metagenome (GOLD analysis project Ga0315915, IMG submission 207738) | Medicago polymorpha root nodule microbial communities from Los Angeles, California, United States - branched nodules | ecosystem: Host-associated > Plants > Roots > Nodule | place: USA...
CATTAATTGACGTGACAACACATCATTGAATGCATATGTAAAATAATTGTACATTGACAGAGCATGCTAATTAAACTCATTTTAGAATCACATTTTTCAAATCATTTCTGTTTCTTGTATATTTTCCTTTTAGTACTATTATGCCTAGCAGTGACTTAAGGATAAGGAAAACAATATGAATATAGGAACTATTAGGTTTCATCAAACACAGGTTACATACACTTTTACTCTAATATGTGTGGTTCATCTAGGCTCTTCAATACCAACAAATGAATATAGTTCAGAAGAGAAAGTTGATGCTGCCAAACCTCAAAAGTATCCAGTTCCATCAGAATTTCCACATATTATAAGTGGTAAACATTCCTTTCACTTTAGTCACTAATGTTTTTGCAAATCTTCGATAATTTGGTTACTATTCTTTCTTCAAGATATCACTTTTTTTATCCTTTCAATTTCAACATCTATCTAACAACGTTAATCAACTCATTATTCCAGATACGGATTGTTTGAGCAAACTTCAGCATCAAAACTATGCTCAAAATAACAATCTTGATTCACCTGTTTTGACAATTGAAGCCGAGGGGCCATCTCACGACGTTCCCTATAAGGCTAGTGTTGTTATTGATGCGAAATCATTCGAAAGCCCTATATTTTTCAACACTAAAAAAGAGGAAGAGCAGGTAAGATCAGCCCTTGTAATTTCTTATGTGATTCTAAATTAACATTTTTTTTATATATTTTATGATCATCAAATCGATAACTAGATGTTGGAGGTTATTATATATCAAAATAGAACTTAATCTCATTGACCTATTAGTGTGTTAATCTTTTTATGAGAAACTCTTTCGAAAATAATAATGAACTAGACCTTTCAACAGGATTTCATGCCTTGTTGGAGTTTCGAAACACCTAGATCAGCCCTTATAATTTGAGACCTTAAAATTTGAGACCTATCATCTTTAAAGTAGGCCGGACTCAGACCTTGCAATACCTAGCTTAGACTAACATATTCTCACCCCCTAACAATGTCCTGGTTCATCATTAATAGACTAAAGTAATAGTATATCAATTTTGTTTGCATGTGTCAAACTTATTAAAGTTTACTTGTATGTTTATGAATTATGAGAATAAAAAATAGTAAAATTGAATTTTTATTTGTATTCTACTTACTCAGGAAGAATCTCGTTCATCCAAGAGTTTACTTCAGGAACTAACACAGAAAAAAGGTTTTTCCAAACCAACATATAAAACTACACAGACCGGTTCTCCTCATATGGCAACTTTTTTCTCAACTGTTGAAGTAGAGGGTGTGGAGTTTCATGGAAATGCATTTAGATCCAAAAAAGAGGCAGAACATGATGCTGCAAAGATTGCTTACAAGGCCATAAAAGATGGTAAATTTATTCACTTGATTTAGCTTTCATGCGTGAGAATCGTTTTGATGGAGAACATCAATATAACACCATAAGTTTGGCCTCAATTATTACTTTGACACTAGTAATAATTTAAGAAAATGAAAGCGGTTGAATATATATAATTACATATGTTAGTGTCAAACAGAAAACACACTTTCGATTTGAAGTGTCTATGATTATGATTAATGAATTGATAATATTGATGGACGCACAGGTGGACTTCATATGTACGCTGCTTTTTCTTCCTCTATCAAAAAAAATCAAGCAGAACAATCAACTCATGAATCAGACATTGTTAGATCCAAGCAGAAACTCAACCTTGAAGGTATGTTAATTTCTTCATCTTCGACCAGAAACATATCTTACTCATCAATCACTTTTTTGAATCATGTTAATGACATTGCGTTTATTCTAACAGTTGAACTTGAACTTTTTTATAAGGAGATATTACCTACTGATGCAAAGTTAATAATGGCATGCACAATGAATCTTTTCCATTCCCCCTAATAAAAGAATGAAGATGAGGAATATGGTTCTAAAAGATTAAAAATTGTTCCTTCAGTTATGCCAACTATCTGGCCGTTTTATATCATTCTTAGAATGAGTCTAATTTGTTAGTAGTTTCCTGATATGTAGGATCATTGTACACTTTACAATGTCATGACTTGATTGTGTAATTAAGTCCTCTATTAAAGAAAGTTGTAATAAAATATATAAAATCAGAGAAGCTTGGACAAAACTTGTGTACTTCATGTATCACTTTGCTTTTAAGTATTAGAAAACATATGCTAAATCTATGTTGCTGCTACTTGACTTTAAGTAAAAAAATCTTTGAATGACTTATTTAGATGTTGCACATGTTTGAATTCAAGTCCGGGAGAGATAAACGTGGTTCTAGTAAAAAGATAGAATTGATTTTGACATTTTGAGTATTCTCTAGTAGAATTTGATTTTGCGTATAGAATTTGAACGGTATCATTGTACATGTATTTTTTTTTAACTTATTTTCACTAGGTTAGGTCATCTGAAAAACTTAAGTAGTGAGCTAGTAAAATTTAAGGTGCAAGTGTACAAATAATTGGATGCATTTGCAAAATAATTGTACAACTGACAACATATACTAATTAAATTCTTGTTTGATTGTATCCTATCAAACTAAAATCCGATGTTGCACTAATATTTCCAATTTTCTAAAATCTAGTTGAAAAACAATTCAACACATCTTCGTATCACTGAACTGCTTGTTGCCTCATTAACCAAGTCTCTCTTCCTCCACATTTTTGGTCTCATGCTACCTAATAAACTGATTACCTGCACATGTACTTAACATGAGCACCCTATATCAAATTCTTTGGTTGCTTATGGTTTCCATGGTTCAAACCCTACACCCACAACAAACTTGAACCTCGATCTCAACCATGCATTTTCCTTGACTATAACCTCACACATAGTGCATGCTTTCGCTACACCCATTGTGGAAAGCATTTTTTTCATTCTCTCAAAACACTCCAAGTCTCGAAACCAATACACCCATTGAAATTGTAACCGACACTTTAACTTCCCGCATTCACATATCTCCTACTCAACCAGCCCTAACCTCACCCGAACAACCAAACGTGCAAAATCATACCTCTATGTAACTTCCGTAACCTGAACCACCTTCACTTACAACAGTTGAGCCTCTACCTACACCAGCCTTGCCAAACCCTACCTCTCTGAAACCGTCAAAATCTGAACCACCTTCATACTTATTACATGAGAACAAATTACCTACTTCTCAATCTGATGAAAATTACCAAACACGCATGTATATCTTCCCTTTTACTCTTGTGCCTAGCAATGACTACAAAAGGAAAACAATATGATTATATGAATTAGTAGGTTACATCAATTTCACATGTTACACGCAATTTCACTCTAATATTTTTGGCTCATGATTTCCATCTAGGCTCTTCAACACCAACAGCTGAATATGGTTCAAAGGTGAAAGTTGAAGATACCAAACCTAAAGAGAGTCTAGTTCCTGCACAATCTCAAGTCATTATAACTAGTAAACAATTTCTTTCACTTTATTCACTAATGTGTTTGCAAATCTTTAATATATTTGTTATTATTATTCATGCGATTACTTTTCTTTTCTATTTCAACATTATCTAACAACAATAATCAACACATTCTTCCAGATATGGATCGTTTGAGCAAAAACCAGCTGCAAAACTATGCTCGTAAGAAAAATCTTGATCCGCCTGTTTTTACAATTAAAACTGAGGGGAAACCTCATGAAATTCACTATAAAGCTACTGTTGTTATTGATGGGAAATCATTTGAAAGCCCAACATTTTTCAACACTATAAAAGAAGCAGAACAGGCTGCTGCAAAAATTGCTTTGAGGGAATTGCCAATTTCAGCTGACTTGTTTCAGAAGGCAAGTGTCCTTGTAATTTCTTATGTGATTCCAAATTGACATTTTATGATCATTAAATTAATAACTAGATGTTGAATGTTAGATAACATATTTCTGAGATAATGTTGGCAAAAATAAAAGTTATGTTGCAAAAGACATTTAGATGTTGTGAGGCTGTTTAGTAGAGCTTATGGAAACAGCATTTCATAAGTCCGTAAGTTTTTTCAGCTTAATTTCATAAGCTCACAATGATTGCTTATGGAAATAGTCTATAACTTATATGAAAATAGTTTTGACTTCATATAGTTTTTAGTATAAAAATAGATTATACATAAGCACTTATATGCTAAGCAACTATGCGAAAAGCACTTAATTAAGTTGTTTATCCAAACACGGTCTAAGAGTGTACCAATGTGTTTGAAGGTCAAACTTAATCAACTTTACTTGTATGATAGTGCTCTATCTGCATTAAAAATAGTTTTGATTGAATTTTGATTTTTATCCTATTTATTCAGGATGAATCTTGTCCATCCAAGAGTTTACTACTAGAATTAACACAGAGAGAAGGTTATTCCAAACCAACATATACAACTACAGAGTCTGGTTCTCCTCATATGCCAACTTATTACTCAACTGTGGAAGTAGAGGGCTTGAAATTCCATGGAAAGGCATCTAGATCAAAAAAACAGGCAGATAGTGATGCTGCAAAGATTGCTTACATTGCCTTAAAAGAGTGTAAGTTCATTCGGTTTATTTTTCTTTCATTCATAAGAATCACAAACAAATTTGGCCTCTATTATTACGTCGATATAATCATATGTTTCAGTGCCTCATTGGTGCCAAACACGCCTGAAATCTGGAGTTTATATAGTTGTTATATAGATGCAGCATAGAGCTGAATATTTATATAGGAAGAATATCCATGAAAATGACTATGCTTTGATAATATTATTGACCTGCATAGGTGGACTTGATATATATGCTGCTTTTTCTTCCTCTAACAAAGAAAATCAAGCAGTACAATCAACTCTTGAATCAGACATTGTTAAATACAAGCGGATACTCAACTCCGAAGGTTTGTTTCTTCATCTTCATTCAAAAGTATATATTACTTACCAATAAATTTTTTGAATAATTAAACGAAACTATTTCACCTTTTTCAAAGTTGTAATATGTTGATCATTGAGGACGTTGTGTTTATTCTAACAGATAAACTTATGGCTCCGGAGATATTGCCCACTGATGATGTCAAAGTTAACAATGAATCTTTTCAAATTCCCCCTAACAAAAAAATGAAGATGAGCAACATGAGCTCTTCATCTTCACCCAAATCATCGCCACTTTCACATATTGAACTTCCTTCTCCTACAATTTCTGACTCCAACATGACAGTGACTTCCAATACAAGTAGTTACCTACTTTGTGACAGATTCAAGGTGTATACAAGTTTTCCAAATATTATGTTCCCTGACAATATTACAGTTCTGCCTATCGACAACGATAAGTGGGTTGCAGCGTGCCTGGAATTTCCAAATGACAAAGACTTTTGATTCTTGTGAAAAAGTTTCATTTATGACTTTGCTTTCAAGTACTAGAAAACATGATGTTAAATGTATGTTGCTACTTGACTTCAAGTAAAACTTGATGGCTTACTTAGATCTTGTGCATGTTGGAATTCAATTTCAGGAGAGACAAAAATGGCTCTAGTAATAAAAAGATAGAATTGATTTGGATATTTTGATTTTTCAAAAATGCGTTGCCATTGCCGATATCAAGAACAGTAGCTAATGTGAACTGTCAAATGCCGTTATATGACAAAAATGAAAACAATGATATAATACTTTCTTATTTTTCACTAGGTCAGATAATCGCAAATAGCTTAGCTACTATAAAACCAATGAAAATGATAATTACAAGTTAGAACAAAAAATTAAGAGAGTAATGTCTCATTTTGAGTATGGGGTCAAACATCCTTTTTGGAGTGTCTCTATCCAGCTTTGTTTTCATTTTGGTTAAGGCAAGAATTAAGACAGCATCTTCTTCAATCTTACTGCAGACCACTGCTCCTGCAGCATGCACATGTATGATATGGTATAGTACCAGTACAAAACAAGAGGGGAATAAAGTTAGAAAACAACATTCAGATTTTCTCAAATAGTCATTGATTATTTTCTCAACATCATAATGATTAGTTAACAGGTGTTGGACAAAGAACATGCTGATAGAGCAAGGAAGGACAAGGAAATAAGATGCTTCAGATTTTATTAAAATGGATAAAGTAGAAGAAAATAGGAGCGAAAATCTGAACTTACAAAATTTGTTGACATGTTTCAGCAGGGAAGTCTCCTTGTAATTTCTTACGTGATTCCAAATAGTCATTTTTTTGGATAATTTTGGGTCATCAAATCCATAAATAGATGTTGGAGGTTAGATATTAAGATAGAATTAAATCTCATTGACCTATTAGCAGTTTATTTTTTTTACTATGAAAGCCTCTTTCGAAAACATTGCCAACTAGGCCTTTAAACCGGCTTTCAGGCCTTGTTAAACTTTCAGAAAGATCAAAAAGCTCCAAAGGCTAGTCTATCCCAACATAATCTGACCCCTAATAATGATCTGAAATAGTATATCAACCGTGTTTGAAGTTGCCAAACGTTTTCAGGTTTACTTGTATGTTTATGTTTTATCTGCATTAAAATAGTTATAATTGACTTGACCAAAAAAAAAAAAGTTATAATTGAATCTTGATTTGCATCCTACTTGTTCAGGATGAATCTTGTCAGAAGGTTTTTCCAAGCCAACATATAAAACTACACAGATCGGTTCGCCTCATATGCCAACTTTTTTTTCAACTGTGGAAGTAGAGGGCATTGGATTTCATGGAAACACATCTAGATCCATAAAAGAGGTAAAACATGATGCTGCAAAGATTGCTTACATTACCTTAAAAGAGTGTAATTTCATTTAGTTGGTTCGGCATTCGTGCTTAAGAATCACTTTGAGGAAGAATTTTGATATAACCAAACAAGTTTAGCCTCTATTATTACGTTTGAAATGAAAGTGATTGAGTGTAAAATTTATTTAATGAAAAGTTATTTAATTTTTCTAAAATGTGCTACCATTGCTATCAAGAACAAGCTAATGTGAAATTCTATTTTATGACAGAAATGGAAACACAGTGATATAAACTTTTCTTATTTATCACTAGATTCAGATCATTGGGAAAAAGGTACAAATTTACACATACACACACATTCAAGGACAAAATAGTAGGTGTTCGATATCATATTTTTGTTTGAAAAGTAGTAAAGGAAAGAAGTGTGGTTATGCAGAATATTAACACTAAAGATAATTAACCTAGCAGATTGAAGACAGAGTCAATTGATGTGGACAAGTTTATACAGACTTGATCCTCATATGACCTATACAAATTTAGACACATGGAGTTGACAAAATAGAGATTTTGAAAGCTCACAAATGTAGAAGCCTCTCTATACCATTTATGATATCCCAAAAAATACAGCATCACTTGTGAGGTTTTTTTTTAGTGTTAGTGTTATCCAATTTTTAAAAGATGTTGTAATTGTTCTCTCTTTGTATTTAGAGAGAAGTCTTGTAATTTTTTCCTCTTAGTGAAAACTCTTTTACTCTTGCCAAGTGAATTTTTTCCTTATTTGTTGAGGGCTTTTCATGCAAATATTGTTTGTTCAATTTCTCTTTTCTCACCTCTTATTTTAGCTGCATAAAAATAGTATTTTGTTAATCTCCTACCAACACATTACACATATATGATACACTAACCAAGACATAAACAAGAGACGCAGCATAACTTTTAAAAAGAGGCAAAACAGAAGGAAACCAAAATTATAAAAGTGACATCCTATTATTATATTCTCAAAAGAAGACAAGAATACACAAAACACCAAAATAGTCTTCAAGATAAACCAGACCACATGGCTTACACAACACTATCTCCTTGGTAGAAACTGTCTATATTTTCATGACCCTTCTCTCCTTCACACCAAATATGCATTTCTCTGCATGCAACCGTTTATCATGTACCACTAACATTTCACATGGTTAACAATATTTAGTTTCACATGGTTCCTCGTTATTTAAATGGTTCACGTTAATTCTTATTCACAGTAATCTTATATATATGTTCATGTGATAACTATAGTAGTGAGAGTGAAAGTGAAAATGTACAAGTCGAGGCTGCAGGAGTTGTGTCACCGGAGAAAGTGGAGTTTGCCTGAATACTCTTCCATATATGTTGATGGTCCACCACACAATCCAAGCTTCAAGGGCTCTGTCTTTGTCAATGGTTTAACCTTTACTTCTCCCGATACTTTTCATTCCTCCAAAGAAGCTCACAACCAAGCTGCTATGAAAGCTTTGCTCAACTTTTCTTATCCTTCATCAAGTATATACCCTAATTCTTTCACTTTCTAGATTTGCTTTGTTTTCCTAAGAAGTTTTTTTTCTTTTAATCTTGCCTCGGAGATGATTATGATCTTGTACAGTTGACACTTTTTGTATCTTGTAATAGTTTTCTGTTTGATTTCTTATACTTATGAGTTATGAGTATGATAAAACATAGGTGATTGTGAGTTAGTATTATTAATTTATTTTGATGTTAATTTTGAGTATTTACATATGTTTGATCAGCAGAGATATTGTTTCATAATAGACCAAATGGAACCATGTCATGCAATTAAGCAAAATTCTCTATTTCAAAATCACATTTTTCAAATCACTTTTGTTTCTTGTATATTTTTCTTTTAGTACTATTCTGCCTTAGCAATGACTGAAGGATAAGGAAAACAATATGATAATAGGAACTAGTAGGTTACATACACTTTTACTCTAATATTTGTGGTTCATGGTGTCCATCTACAGGATCTTCAATGCCAACAAATGAATATGGTTCAAAAGAGAAAGTTAAAGCTGCCAAACCTCAAAAGTGTCCAGTTCCATCAGAATTTCCACATATTAGAAGTGCTAAACAATTTCTTTCACTTTATTACTAGTGTGTCTGCAAATCTTTGATAATTTTGTTACGATTCTTCTTTAAGATATCACTTTATTTTTCCTTTTTTGTATTTCAACATATATCTAACAACGTTAATCAACTCATTCTTCCAGATACAGGTTGTTTGAACAAACCTCAACATCAAAACTATGCTCGAAAGAACAATCTTGAATCACCTGTTTTTACCATTGAAGCTAAGGGGCCACCTCATGACATTCGCTATAAGGCTACTGTTGTTGTTGAAGGGAAATCGTTTGAAAGCCCTACAGTTTTCGACACTAAAGAAGAGGCAGAGCAGACTGCTCTACAAATTGTTGACATGTTTCAGGCAAGATCAGTCCTTGTAATTTCTTATGTGATTCTAAATTGACATTTTTTTTTGGATATTTTATGATCATTAATACATAACTAGATGTTGGAGTTGGTTACATATCAAAATAAAACTTAATCTCTTTGACCTATTAGCATGTTAGTCTTTTTAATGAAACCCCGTAGTGAACTAGACCTTTCAACAAGCTTTCAAGCCTCGTCAGACTTTCGAGAAGCCCAGATCAGCTCTTAATAATGGGCATATGACAGCTAAAAGGCAAAACTCAGACCCAACATTTTTAAAGTAGGCCGGACTTGGGCATTACAAAACCTAGCCTAGACTAGCATATTCTCATTCCAAATAATGACTTGATTCATCGGTAATAATATAATAGTATATCAACTTTGTTTGCATATGTCAAACTTATTCAAGTTTGTTTACATGTTTATGTTTTACCTGCATGAAAAAATTTAAAATTGAATTTTGATCTGTGTTCTACTTATTCAGAATGAAACTAGTTCATCCAAGAGTTTACTTCAAGAATTAACACAAAGAAGATATTGTTCCATACCAACTTATAAATCTACCCGGACTGGTCCTCCTCATATGCCAACTTTTTTCTCAACTGTTGAAGTAGAAGGCGTGGAATTTCATGGAAAGGCGTCTAGTTCCAAAAAAGAGGCAGAATATGATGCTGCAAAGATTGCTTACAAGGCCTTAAAAGATGGTAAGTTTATTCACTTGATTTTGCTTTCATGCATAAGAATCGCTTTGATGGAGAACTTCGATATAATATAACACCATAAATTTGCCTCTCACTAGTAATAATTTAAGAAAATGAAAGTTGTTGAATATAATTACATGTGTCAGTGTCGAGTAGCAAACAAACTTTCAATCTGAAATGTCTATGATTATGATTTTGATAATATTGATGTATTGTACAGGTGGACTTCATATGTATGCTGCTTTTTCTTCCTCTATCAAAAAAAATCAAGCAGAACAATCAACTCATGAATCAGACATTGTTAGATCCAAACAGAAACTCATCCTTGAAGGTATGTTAATTTCTTCATCTTCAACAAGAAACACATGTTACTCATCAATCACTTTTTTGAATCAGTCACAAAATATTTTACTTTTATCAAAGGGGTAATATAATAATCATTGAGCATGTCAATGACATTGTGTTTATTCTAACAGATGAACTTTTGGACAAGGAGATATTACCTACTGATATCAAAGTTAATAATGGCATGCACAGTGAGTTTTTTCCACTTCCAGCCAATAAAAAAATGAAGATGAGTAACATAGGCTCTTCCTCTTCTTCACCTAAAAAATATCCATTTTCACGTATTGATGATACAAGTCCAGGCCAATCCTCTGGATCTACTAGCTCTGAGTCGGGTCCAATTCTACTCACGAAGTCTCAACGCATCAAAAAGCCACCCAGCTGGCTAGAGGATTATATGGAGAATTATGACGAATAAGGTTCTAAAAAATTAAAAATTGTTCCTTCAATTATGCTAGCTGTCTAGCCATTTTACATCATTCTAGAATCGAAGTCTAATTTGTTAGCAGTTTCTTAATATGTGGGATCATTGTACACTTGACAATGATTGACTTTGCTATGTAATTAAGAATCCTCATATATCACTTTGCTTCTAAGTATTAGAAAACATTATGTTAATATATATCACTTTGTTGTACATTATGTCAAATGACTTATTTAGATGTTGTACATGATTGAATTCAATTCCGGGAGAGACAAAAATGGTTCTGCATAGAGATAGGATTGATTTTGAAATTTTCAGTATTCTTGAGTTGAATATGATTTTGCTTATAGAATTTCAATACTATCATTGTATAAGAGTACAAGTTAGAAGCAGGGAAGGAGGCCATTAATTAATGAAGATCACACAAATAAAATCTGCTGGTAAAAGACATAGCTAATGTGTTACCATCGCTACAAAACATAGGCAATATGCTATCATATGACAATAATGAAGACACAATGCTATAATTTGTTCTTATATTCACTAGCTCTCATCATCTGAATATCTTAACTATCGAACTGGTAAAAAGGTACAAGTCTACTACATATCAATTCTACTACATAATAAAAACCTTTATGCTTATTTTATTGTAATTGAATTTAGGCTTCAAAATACATATGAAACCGGTGTCATATATATGCTGACATAAATTATTTAAGTTAGGAAAATAATTACAGCTCTTGAGTTCTCGATGCTTCCAAAATATGACCTAATAACATGTTTAACATAAGCCCTATAGAACCAAAACACCGATTAAAGAGTTTAAGAGGCTAAAAAAAGCAATGAATTTCTGTTAAAATTAAACAAATCGGAAAATGAAAAATAGGCTAAAAAAACAAGAAATTGAAATTAAAAAAAACATGGCGTAGAGAAAAATCGGACAAAAAAAAACAACAAATCATAAAAAGAAAATCAGTAAAAAAAACAAGAAATTGGAAAGAAAAAAAAAACATGGCATAGAAAAAGATAAGAAATCATACAAGAGAACAAAATCGGTACAAAAAACAAGAAATTATAACAAATATATATATAGACTTTTGATGAATTTAACAAAGAGAAAGAAAGAATCCTTAAAAATAAAAATATATGGACAAGATGATGGCAAACAAGGGTTTGGAAGAGAATGACAAAATCTCAAGGGTTTGTGTGAGATTGTTTGATGGGAGTAGTATTTATATTTTTGAATAAAAAGTCTCACATAATCCACTTCATCTAAGAATCCATCAAAATCTATAGACTTTTGAATACCAAGAGACAATTTACAAGTCATGAGAAATCTCAATTGAATACCAACGGAATTGGTTGCCCTGAAAAAAAAAAGTCATGATTGTCTTAATTGAATACCACAAGATTGTTTTATATTTTATAAAAGTCTTGATTGAATACCACCAGACTTTTTTATTTTAAAAAAGTCTTTTAAAATCCCTTGAAATCACAATTCAATACACCCCCTAAGTGTGAGATAGTGGCCAAGGGTGGTGCAAGAACAGTTAGAACCATGTTTCCCTAATCCAAGTTCTAATACCATGTTAAACGGATTTTGATCTCACTTCATAAGTTAACTCAAATTATGAGGATGTCTAAACACATTTTTACATCCAGCAACCCGAAACACCAGTGTGAAACTATGGACAAACTTTAAACAATTTTAGTACTCACTCTCACACCTAGTGATGGTTAGTCTTAAAAAAAATGTCATTATTTGAGTACACTATGTTTATGTTGTTGGGGCATGAGGGCCAGGGGTCTTTGCAATGGACTAGGAGCAATTAGAGAAGTGGATTGACATTATATGCTAACCTAAAACCTTAAGTCATAAGTATTATTTGGTTCCCATATCTATTTGTTAATTTGTACACGACGTAAATTTGCAGCAGGCTACAAAGATTTGGAAAATCTACATAGGTAGTTTTAGTTATTTGGTTTAAGAGAAAGAAAGGAAACAACTTTATTTTCTCTTTTTTTTTTTTGGATGAAGAAACTAATCAATATCATTTTATGATAATCGATTCTCTCCGGTGTTAATTTAGGTGGGTTAATTTATCTTCTTCGAAAAAAATATCAATTTATGGTGAAATGACATAAACTTGATGGGAATGGACGGTCACAGTCAAGCTACCGAACACATGGTATCAAAAGTTCAAACTCATACCAAGTTTTTTTTTTTTAAAAAAAAAGGTCAGACTCTGATTTAATATTTATTAATATTAATAATAATCAACAATTTTATGAAAAAACATGTTAACTTTTACTCCAAAATTATTAACATGTTGTAACTCGAAATAAGAATTCAGTGGCAAAAATACAACACAATGCAATTTTATAGTAAAAAATTGACTTGATGTAAATGTGTGTTTTTATAGCACACTCCAAGGTCCAACACCACCAGATCAACCTAAGTGGGTTTTTAAAATACAAATATTATATTTGACATATATGTGTTTATCTTCATTTCTCTCACTTTTTATATTTTCACAGCTTACACTCATTTTAATAATCAATGGATTTTGGTTCTCCAAAAAAAAAAAATCAATGGATTTTGATATAAAAAAATCATATCTTTTTTTTTAAATCATCTCATTTTTTTTTGACAAATATCTCTTTTTTTTTAATATACGAGATGGCAAAGTCATCATAAACTCACACCGGAGGTACCAGAGTTCGAAACCTAGTCATGACGTTCGGTCTAACAATTTCGATATTTTTTTCAGTTGAGCTAGAATTTATGAGACACAAATATCTCTCTTTTTTTGGTCTAGTAACCAAGAGACTGGAGCTCACACAATTAAATATGGAAAAATGAGGTGTCCGGGATTCGAACTCCGACCACTGCATAAATTATGCAATGTTCCTATCAACTGAGCTAAGCTCACGAAGACAATATCTTATTTTAAATACTTCTAAATATTTTTTTGAAGAAAAATACTTCTAAATATTGTTTGGTCTTTTTTTTTTTTGGTCTTATTTAATTGCATGCGTGGTGCGCCCCACTCAAGGCACAACGGTACAATAATTTGACCATTTGAAATCAAGAAGCGGTCTTTTTTGAAAGATCGAACAATAAAAAAAGGCGCATGCTTCCGAAGCTTGTTGATATTAATTAAAAAGTCATAGTGATTAAAAAATTGTTTTTTTTAAGAAAGTGATTGAAAAAATGTTAAAATCAAATAAAAAAACTTTTTGAGTGTAAAGTGGATATTTTCCACACGTAACTGTTGAAATTAATTCTTCATATTTTATGGGATTCAAATAAACGGAATCAAATAAAAAAAATTGTCAACAAAACAAGTATTACAACTTTTTTAAAGCTACAAAGAAAAAACCACCTTTTTAGCAATCCAAATTCGACACACTTCACCAGAAGAAAATAGAAGTGTCTTCACTAATGAGCTTTATTGCACCGTACAAGAGTATTTATTTTATGTTTGTTTTTCGTAGTAAAAATATTTTTTTTAAATAATTTAATTTGTTCGGATACAACTATATAAAAAGGGTTTTTTTATTACAAAATTAATATAAATTTTTAAACCTTTATTTTCTCTCTCCTTTAAATATATTTTTTGAGAAGTTACACTTAACAGTTTTTCATTTGAAGTTAATTTTAGTGTCATTATTGTTGTGAATAATTCTACATGCATAAAAAGAAGTAACAATTGTGGCTCAATATCTTAAAAAAATAAATGTGGCTCAATAAGGTGTAATTAATAAGAGATTAGTGTCTTTGATATATATTTTGGATGCGAAATTAATTCAACAAAAACTGTGGCTTAAGGGTAACCATCTGCGATCAATTATGTGAGAATTTTTTTCCATAAAGGTGTTGAGTTATATCAACTTCTTTATTATTGTCGTTGTTGGTTTATGTAAATTTGGTAGTTTTTCTAGTCCAGTTACTACCTAGAATCATATATATGATATTGGTTAAAGCGTTTATAAGTTACTCTTTGAGCTAGGAAGAAAGGAGACTCCTTGTGTTTGTGTGCTAAGCAAGAAGCGCTTTGGACTATACTTGTTTATATCTTCAGCGATGACAAGCATGATTGGAAAAAAAAAACATTTCTAGATGATATTTGTGCAACATTTTATGACAGATTTTAAACGACTTTCTCCCTCATACTCACATTATAATCTTACTCTCTCTCTTCATTTTTCTCTCTCCATTGTTTTTTACCAATAAGAAGATAGAAAAAGGAGGTTGTCATAAAAATTGTAAGCAAATGGTTGTTCAAATATCATTGCTCTTCTAGTAATCATCTCTTTACATATAAATTTTTCAGTTTTGTCATATATCTTTCTCAAATAAATATCCATGGATAAGTGACCAAACTCAATCCACACACATGTCATTTCAGTTTCTTTACATGAACTTAATTCGCTTATTCATATTGATGAGTGTAAGAAAGCTATATTGATAGATTTGGACTATTTGGATTAAGATCGGTTAATGACCTTAACCAAAAGGAAGTTTTACCCTACACCCCATAGGTTATACCTCTATCCCTACAAATCATAAAAAAAATACCAATTTTATCCCTTTTTGAAATTATACCCATTCACTCACCCATCATCATGTGTTTCTTGAATTGAAAATACAACGTAAGAATTAACATACCGGAAGTAGGGATGGAAATGGGCTAGGCCGAGCGGGTTTTGTAAGGCCTAAGCCTGACCTACTTCAAATATTATAGGTCTGATCTGACCTATTATCCGTCATAGGCTTATTTTCAAGGTCTGGCCTGGCCTTTTTAAAGGCCCGATGAAGCCTTAAAGCCTATTTAAAAGTCTATTTTACACTAAGACCTAACAACATCTATAAGTCTACCGCTAAATAGGCCAAAACTTATGAAGGTCTAAAGAACACAAATATGACTTATACTAAATAACAAATGCTTACGAAGGACCAATAACACCAATATACCTGCTACTAAATAGCTAAATCATATGAAAGCTTGAGTTTATAAAAGAAGCGTCAACATTATCAATAATGAAAGGTATATTATATATAAAAAGCTTAATAGGTCGACCCGACGGACTTAATAGGCTTTTTCACAATACGATATCATATTTAAGTAACTTGTATATTTTGCTTCAGTGTTGAACAAAAACTATGCAACCTTAAAAAAATCACACTTATATAAACTTTTTACGAATAAACAACCATTTTAATTGTTGAATCAGTGATACACTGATATTATAATCTTTAAAAGTATCGAAATAAATTGATCAAGAAAAAGAGAAACTTGAATATAATTTGCCTATGGGAATGTCTCTCCGACCAAATTCAAAGTGTTTGCCAATTAAAAAAAAATGCACCACACACCAAAATTCCACTTCCATACAAATCCAAAGATCTACTTCTGTAACCTTCTATCTAAATTGTACACGCCTCAAACTCAATTCTACCATCTCTCAATACATAAAGCAATCTCTTTTTATCTCTCAATTCTACTTCCGCACACTTGGGGTTTGATTCGGGTGATGTTCTTCTTGAGGTGACTCGTATCAAAGGTGCACATTCCCGATTTAGCTACTTGAGGAGGATTTTCAAGGAGTGTTTGTTGCAGCAGTTGGCGTTGAAGAATGAGCATGGTGTGACTCAAGAGGTGCAGATGTTGCAGGACCAGGCTGTTTGCATATATTTCTATACTTGGTAGGGATCACGCTCTTCACTGACAAGAGCCAAACTATTGTGGATATTGTCTAGCTGAGGTACTTTAGGGACCTTGATGTTGTTGCTTCATTTTCACTGGGAGCTGTGACACTAGCTCACTTGTATAGGGAGTTTAACAATGTTGCACGTTGGAACTGCGGTCAAGTGTTAGGATACTTGACTTTGTTGCAGGTATAAATTAAAAATTATGTTTTGTTTTTTAAAATGTAAGTGTTTATGATTTGTATATTTATATGTGGTTGTCATTGCTACAGGCTTAAGTGTATCAGCACTTCCGAGGTATGTGAAGCAAGGATGTCTGGGCAGGATATCGGGAGAATCGGGATCCATGCGCAATGCTTTTTGTACCACGGTCTGATTTGTGTACACCAGACTAGTACATAAACCATCTGGATGGGATGGATCTGAGTGGCAAATAGATTGCTCTCTATGTGCCAGCATGGTGAAGATCCTTAGCATGCTTTCAAAAATATATAGATACTCCTTGCTGCCTCCCTGAGAGATAGATAACTCAAAAATATCAAGAGGTTGATATGAGTTAGATTTTGCTGCATGCCAGATGAATATGTCATTTGACAAGGCATCGGGATCTAACTCAAAGAAATCCTCTTGAAACACCTTCCCAAAAGATTCATCATTTATGTTATTATGGTTATTTTTAACTATTTATTTGTCTTATGTTGTTTTTATTTATGTTATGTACCTTTGTTTTATTCTTTTCAAAGCCATTCGTCACGAAAACGCTCCATAATACTGGGTCTGATGCTGTTCGGATTTTCTAATCCGGACAAACTTCATGAATTCCGGATTATATAATTTGGAAACCCTCATTTTATTTTGGACTGTGGTGTTTCACCAGAGGTTTGACCGGTTAGTGGAGTTTTAATGCATTTTTGGACAGTTTTAAATGACAAACACGTTTTCCTTGACTTCCAAATGACCCAGGACTTGTTTTAGGCTATAAATAGGTTTGCATGTTCAACGAATTCCTTCATTCTCCACTTCATCTCTTTTCTTTCATTTTCTTCAAAAAATTTAAGTTTTGTAGGAGTGTTTGTGGTGTCATGGTCATTGTTGACCGTTCATACAACTCATGCAATTGCATTGCAGCTTATGCGGAAGTTATATAACGGTCAACAGAGACCCTTGACATCAAAGAAAGACACTAAAATTTCATATCCATTTGGTCTGGGTTTTATAATCCGAAAATCACTAACAATCTGGTTCTGAAAATATAATCCGGACCAGGGGTATTTTTAAAATTTTTGCAGGGTGCGTGAGAGGGCAGTAGGGTGAAAAAATTAATACTCAAAAAATTATATGTAGAACTTTAAAAATAATTAGGATAAAAGTTAAATATTTTTAATGATCTAATAGTTATGCTTGATTGATGGTGTAATTTTTTTTACACATACGATACAATACAATGTATATAAATTAAATATAATTAAATTATAAGCTTAATTGATTTGCCGGTCCCTTAACTTATTTCTTTTATTCAATTTGGTCTCATAAGTTTTAACTTTCTCAAACACGTCCCTTAACTTATTTCTTTTATTCAATTTGATCTAATTTTGATAATTTTAATCTCTAAAAAAAGAGACCGTTGGATTATAGAGATCTATCATATTTTATAGTGTATTGCCTACTCCTAATTTATTTACTTTCTTCTTCTTCCCTCGTCTTCACTCACCGTCACCATAGCACATTCCAACAACAACTTTAACATTCAACACTTCAAATTTCGTCCACCCTCTTCCTTCTAGTTCCACACTCCATTGCTGTTCAGATTCATATTCCATCTAGAACTTATAGGACGTCCACCCCTCTTCTTCCTTCTAACAAATACACAAACAACAACACACCAATTCTTCTTTTGCAAAATCAACCACATCAATTTTCCTTCAATCCTCCTTCTTCTTTTATTGTTTTTTTCCTCTCTCTTTCACCCTTTTCGAACCACTTTCAGATTCATATTCATTCACATCAACACTATCAAATTCATATTCATTTATATTTACCCTACCAGATTCAGTCTCCAAAGAAAGAATTGAAGCAAATCAGAAATCGCAATTGTTGTGTTGCATATCTTTGGAATTGGAAATGGGAGAAGAGGAGGAAGATGAGTGCTGCATACCTCTGTGCCTATGTTTCCACCATTTCAACCTTTTTTCCTTTCTTTATGATTTTAGTTCTTCTGGCATGAGTTTTGTGATTTATGCAACACTTAATCTATGAAACACACCACAACAGGAGAAACAATAAAATCACAGAAATCACAAAAACACAATTTTGAGAAATCACAAAAATCCTCTTCTTTAACAACACCAACAACATTCATTGTCAAAGAAATGGATTTTTAAAGTGAGAAATTGAATTGAGAAGGGACACAACTTCCATAATTGTGTGTTGTTGGTGGTTGTAATAGAGGAAGGAATGGATTTGGGTTTCAAAATTGGGAATTAGGGATCTAAGATTAACGTAGTGGAGAAAGAAATGGTTTTTTAATTTATTGATGATTTAAAGAATGATGGATTAGAAATAATAAAATTGGATTTTATTTTTTATTTTTTCTGGATTTTTATGATAAGATGATGAAATTTGCTGGGTTTAGTGATAAACAAGAAGAAAGTAAATAAATTAGGTGTTGGTGATACACTATAAAATTTGATAGACTTCCATAATCCAACGATCTCTTTTTTAGGGGATTAAAATTATCAAAATTGGACCAAATTGAATAAAAGAAATAAGTTAAGGGACGTGTTTAAGAAAGTCAAGACTTATGAGACCAAATTGAATAAAAGAAATAAGTTAAGGGACCGGCAGATCAATTAAGCTTAAATTCTATTAAAAATATAATAAAGGGTAGAGTTTGTATGATTATTTTGCACATGCATCCAATGATACGTTGATACGTCAATTAATGAATATAAATTAATGAATATAAAAACAATGTCATATTCATTAATTGATGTGATAATGCATCTTTAAATACATCTATAAAATAAAGGTCATATTAACTTGTGCTCTTAAGGCATATGTTAAACATTAATGTCATTCCATTAGTGGTAAAAATTTATTGAAAAAAATTAATATTAAACATTTTGAACAATAAATTAACACAATTTCTAATACATAATTTCTATCAGTGGAATTCTTAATATGTGTCCTAAGGACACAAGTTAACATTTCCATAAAATAATTTTACACTACCATGATTTACTAATTAAATTCTAAATAACATTATATTCTAAATCAAACAATGCTACATCTTGTAACATTAAATTAGCTTCCATTAAAATCAGTTTCCAAATTTTTCAAACTTATTGAAGCATCATCATCATTAATTTTAATTGAAAATCTAACAACATATACAGAAAAGTTATATAACTTTGTCCTTCATGAAAATAGTAAAAATTCATAGTTGTAACTTGTAATGGACCTCGTACCAGAGTATGGGACCAAAAAATACTTATATGGACACAACACCAAATCAAATTCACTTAGATACATATTCATTAAAATATCTATCATTTAATTATTTCAAAAAGATATATTTTTTAATTTCTTTCTCTTTCATAATTTTTCCGTTTATGTGTGTGCCTAAATGACACATATTTATGCCTGTGACCAAACAAGTGTTTTTGGTATGGAACCATACCCATTAATGACTAATTTTTGAACAATTCTTACGTGGACACAAAGATTTAGACACATCATTTGAGCCCAACTCACTCTTGCATTTGTGTATTTGAGCACACTCAGAAAATAAAAAAACAATAAAAACAAATATAATTTAATCAGATCGATTAATATTATTTATATGTTATATGAGTAAGAGATTTCTTTCGGCTTAACAAAGATGTTAAATATCTTAAGAGAAAATTTTATCAAGTACTACAATTTTACTCGATTCGAGAAATTAGTCTCTACAATTATGCGCAGAATATGTCCGGTTCATATAAAAAATTAACACCATTTATTATATTCTTTTTCAGCTTTTCTTTTCAAAAAATAGAAAATTCTATTTCCACTTTTTCCCTAAAAAAAATCTTTTTCAAAATTTTGAAATTTATGTTAGTGTGTCTAAATATTTCTTATTTTAGGTTGTGTCGTAGAAAACTTTCTCAATCTAATATATATGACCATCACTTCATCGCTTTTCTTTTCAAAAAATAGAAAATTCTATTTCATCTTTTTCCCTAAAAAAAATCTTTTTCAAAATTTTGAAATTTATGTTAGTGTGTCTAAATATTTCTTAATTTAGATTATTAGATATACAATATTACAATCAAATTATCTTACTATGTCCTTCAATGACACTTGAATCTTATCAAATTTTACATTTTAGTTTTGAAAAACTAATCAATTAAAGACATTTTTTTTAGAGATAATCAATTAAAGACTGTTATTTTATTTTATCAGAATATATTATTGGGGCATTTTCTTCTCTTTTTTTTTAAAAAAAAATTATAAAGAAAAAAGATAAAAAGAATACAATATTATATTGTTGCACGAGTCAATTTTATTTATTACTTTTATAGTTAAACATCAAAAATTGACTTATAATTGTTTTAAATTTCTACTACCATGAAAAACAAAGTCACTTCAATTAATAGAAACACGGTTTAGTTTTTTTTTTTTTAGAGAAACACGGTTTAGGGTTTACTATATATAGCCGAGTTTGCATGAAAATTAAGGTAGCTGAGTTTGCATAAAAAATAGGGTATTCTGTTTGTAAACGTATTAAATAAGTGTACAAAAAAAAATACAAAATTAATATCGAAACTAAAATGTGATAAACTAAGTGCCTCAACTTCACCTCTAAAAAAAAAAATCGGTTCAACTTCATAATAAATAAAATTTAATTGATTGGATGTGTAACACTATAACTTGGAGAATAAGGTGAGAGCGTCACAGAAAAAAAAAAAAAAGGCAACATGATAGAAATGAAATTGGTGCGATCCATTTTTTTGTATTAAATAAGTGTACAAAATATTGTCAAAAAAGATAAAGGCAATAAGATAAGAATGAAATTGGTGGGTTGGATTTTTTTAGATTGAATTTGTTATGTTAAATTGCTGCAGAACTAATAAAATTAATTAATAAATAAATGAAGATGCAAATTTAGAGCCAAAATTTTAGGATTGAGTTGTTACAAACCATTGTTCCTGGAAATTCTTGCTCCCATTGAACCATTTGTATTTATATGCATTTGGATCCTTATTCATAGATCTCTCGGTTTGATAAATCAAAATAAGAGGTCAGTTCTTCTGTTTTTTTTCTCCAATTTGAGAAATGTTGGTTGATCGTGTATTTCCTCGTAGGTCTATGATTAAGAATATTTTTTCCTATTTAATACCTCTGAAATCCATATTCCAAGTTGCGATGGAATTGATTCCATAGGTTTTTTATGTATCCATAGGTATTGTTTGGATAAAAAGATTCATTCTCTTCGTAAAAAAGAGGAGGTAGAACCCATAAAGATTTATTTGGTAGAACCAATAAAGATTTCTTTTTTGATTCATCCCTGGAGTTGACCTCATTTATGAATTTTTGTTTGCGCTCCAATTCGAAAGACTCTAGTGGAGGTATTAAATAAGTGTACAAGAAAAAATACAAAATTAATATCGAAACTAAAATGTGATAAACTAAGTGCTTCAACTTCACCTCTAAAAAAAAAATAAAATCGGTTCAACTTCATAATAAATAAAATTTAATTGGTTGGATGTGTAACACTATAACTTGGAGAATAAGGTGAGAGCGTCACAGAAAAAAAGGCAACAAGATAGGAATGAAATTAGTTCGATCTATTTTTTTTAGTATTAAATAAGTGTACAAAATATTGTCAAAAAAATAAAGGCAATAGGATAGGAATGAAATTGATGGGGTGCATGTTTTTAGATGGAATTTGTTAGGTTAAATTGCTGCGGAACTAATAAAATTAATTAATAAATAAATAAATAAAGATGCAAATTTAGAGTCAAAATTTTAGGATTGAGTTGTTGCAAACCTAACAAGAAATTAGTGGAAGGAAACAATTAGGTTAAGTTGCTGCAGATTTAACAAAATTAACAAATAAGGATAAATAAATAAAAATACAAATTAGAGCCAAAATTTTAGGATTGAGTTGTTACAAACCTAATAAAATAAAGATGACCATCACTTTGTCAAATAACTTTCAATACAATAAAAAATTTAAAAATGATGATAATCATGAAAACTGAAAGCAGCCATGACAATACGAAAATTTGAGTAATGGGAAGTGGGAACCCCTCTTCCACCGGCACCGATTAAGCAATATTTCGTCCACTCCACCTCCAACTTGTCAAAAAGTCTTGCCAAAACATATAAAATAATAAAGATCATTAACTTTTTTTAATAAAAAATAACCTTTATTAAATCCGAATCTTGATAATATATTAAGACCATCCACAACATAGCATCTTAGAGTGGATGCTTAAATGAGTCTCATGTGTCTACATCATTAATCTTACCGTAATACTTAATAAACATCAATTTTCTTCAATCCAGCACCTCAAAAAAAAATTAGTAAATAGGTCCCATAAATAATTCTATATCATTACATTTCAACAAATGTTTTTAAAATTTATTAAATAGGACCAACAAAAACTGAAGAGAGAGAGTGTGCTTCCATAGACGCCCATATATTTTGCTCCACGATGGAGATGCCTATTTAATATGGTGCTAAATAGGTTAAACATCCACCATTGTGGATGGTCTAAGTACCTCTATTTATACAAATATAATGGACCCTCGTACCTCTGAAAAAAATGAAATGAACTGCTGTAATATACATATATTTAAAAAATGAATGAACTCGAGTAATATATTCCTATTAAGGCTTTGTTTGCGATTATGGAGGGGAAAAGAGAGAAAAGTTTGGGAAAAATGGACTGGGTAAATGGAAAAAATAGAGGAAAATGAGAGGGGAAGACTTTAGATGTTAACTTTTCTTCATAATATTAAACCCTCGTATCTGGGGAACTAAAATGTTGTATTGGAGGAGAGTTTTGAAAGATTTTTTTTTTTGAAAGAAGAGTTTTGAAGGGTTTTGTAGGGTACATATAAATTCTTCAAATTTAATCTATGTTGCTATATTATTTTTAAAATAAAAAATATAGTAATCATATGCATTAATTATTATTCTCTAGAAAACTACATTCTCCATTTTTCATAATATTTTCCACCCTTAAAAGTCTTCCATTTCCTTCCCTTCCAAACTCGCACACAAAGCCTAAAAGTCTAAAACAACTATATGTATTTTTGTAAGATTAAATAAGCATCCACTAAAAAGTTTGCAAATTGTACCGTAAGCTTAACACAGTAGATACATTTTATAATATAACAAGTGATCGGAGTTCAAACTCTAGACCTTCCATCTATTAATTTTTTTTTGTCAAAAAAAAATCTATTCATTTTTTTTAACACATTCCACTATTCATTTTAAAATGAGAATTTCTAAATATCAAATTAGAACAATGATCAATCACTGCTTTAATCGTTACTCATTAATTATATTAGAACTTCAACTAACATTTAAATATATAGATTCAAACATAAATCGTTTCTATTTTTAAACATAACCAAATTTACAAAATTAATTTATTCAAAATCAATTTTTACTATCCGATCGGAAAAAGAAACATACACGAGATAATCCATTAACATATGCAAAAAAAGTGTATTGACTTTGTCCTTGAACATGAAAATAGTAAAAAAATCATAGTTGTAATGGACCCACCAGACCAGATTGTGGGACCAGTGAGTGGATTCTCTCTCTCGTCTCTGCTCTATAATAACTCCCACAACCTCCAAATCAATTACACTCCAACAAGTTCCAGATTCTTTTATCTTGTTTTTTCTCTTCTCCTTCACTTACCTTTTTCTCTCTCAGGTACACAACTTCACTTCTTTTTTTTTCAGCTCACTGTTACATTTCTGTATTTTCTTTTCTTATATAGCTTCTGTAGTTTTTTTTTTACCTTTTTTTGTTTTTTTAGCTTTCAATGTGCATGTAATATTAACTCTGTTTTGTTAGGATTTACAGTTCTTGAGTTTTTGTTACTGTGTTTGATCCATGCTGAAATGGGTTTTAGTTGTTTTTTGATTTATCTGATTCAGTTTACTATATCTGCAGATTGTTTACTCATTTGGGTTGTTGAGCTTTTGAAATGGGGAAATCTTCAATCCCTGTAATGGGGGTTCTGTTGCTGTGCTTTCTGGTTTCATTTTCAGAAGCAGAATATAGAAAGTATAAAGATCCTAAAGTGCCATTGAATAGAAGAATCAAAGATTTGATGAGTAGAATGACTTTGGAGGAGAAGATAGGTCAAATGACTCAGCTTGAAAGGAGTGTTGCTACTCCTGAAGCCATGGCCAAGTACTTCATTGGTAAACTACTCATCACTTTGCTACTCAAATCTAGTAGTTTTTTGTATCGTTTGATGTTGTCGTGTTTTTCTGAATCTGAGTGTGTGATGATAGATTTGTGTAAAGGGTACTATGTAGCAGTAGTACTGACACTTCAGATCAAATGTGTGTGGTGGTGTCGGTGTCCGACACTTACTCGACACTGACACATGTGGTTACATTCAATTATTCTATTTTCTCAAATTATTATCGGTGTTGATGTGTCTGATGTCAGTGTTTCGTAGAAATGGTATTTTTTTTTTTTTTTTATTGTTTTGCTGTAATGAGGTGATTTTATGGACATGTAACTTATTGTTGATGAGCAGGGAGTGTGCTGAGTGGGGGAGGGAGTGTTCCAGCTGAGAAGGCATCTGCTGAGACTTGGGTGAAAATGGTGAATCAGATCCAAAATGCAGCTTTATCTACTCCTCTTGGGATTCCAATGATTTATGGGATAGATGCTGTTCATGGTCACAATAATGTCTACAATGCGACTATTTTTCCTCACAATGTTGGGCTTGGAGTTACCAGGCAAGTTTATGTATATGTGGGAATTTTAATAGCCATGAAATGATTGAAAAGAAGAAAGAATTAGTAGTGACATTAAATTCATATTTGATAATTTGTAACTGGAAGCTATACTTGAAGAAGTGAACCTTTTCGATAAACACAAATCTAGCAATTTAGTGCATCTCCTTGCTTTTATTGTAATGGAATCTACTGTTTATTAGGGATTCAGTGCTAATAAAAAAGATTGGAGAAGCAACTGCCCTTGAAGTTAGAGCTACTGGAATTCCATATGTGTTTGCTCCATGTATTGCGGTAAAGAAGCAGTGTTTCAATATTCTGTTATTTGAATCATATGTAACATTGATCAAGTTTGCTGATATGTTGATGGACCATTCATTAACACAGGTCTGCAGAGATCCAAGGTGGGGACGTTGCTATGAAAGCTACAGTGAGGACCCTAAGATCGTTAAAACTATGACTGAAATTATACCTGGTCTTCAAGGAGATATTCCTGGCAATTCCAGGAAGGGAACTCCCTTTGTTGCTGGAAAGTAAGTTTTGTTTCAAGCTTTGTTTTGAAAAGAAAATTTTATGGTCATAAGTTTTGTAGTTGTATGGTTGGTGATTTTCTATGAAGGGCTTGTTTAATTGTTGGAAAATGTTTCAGAACATGAAATACATTTATAAATTCTTTTGAACATCCATAACTAAAGTTTCCTGGTAATAGCATTATATTGATTTATATGTTTTCTTAATCACATTTGTTTTGTTTTGCCTGTTTCTGGGCATAAGTTTTATACCAGTGTGGCACTTGTTCAGCTTTCATCGGGGAAAATATGATTGTTTAATGCGGTAGACCATACTGCAGACATGAGTTCCCCCCCATGAATCAGAGCATCAATTATTTACAGTAGATAAAGTTTATGTTCCCCCGGCTTTTTCATTCACAAAAAATAAAAGGGAGAAGAAAAAGAAATAGAAAAGTCGGTGGACCCATAAGCTTCTTTTTTATGGTCCTATGCCATTATGCTGGTCCCACACATACGGAGTTTTCTAATATTCATTTGAATAGTTGGGCTCACCATTTTTTGCATTCAAATGGCTGGACCATCTATAATGTAAATACGACCGCGCGCGCACACATACACACAAAGATATGAGCTGCTAAAGTTGAATTCTATTTTAGGAGTCCAATTACACAAAAAGTCTTGGTCATAAAGCATGCATGCAATGTCCTTATCACACATAATACATAAAATTAAATAGCACATTAAGGTAATGTATGTGTGTTTGATTGGATGTAATCAATAATTTGATCTTATAATTTATATATGATATGCTTAGATTTAATATATCTGTGTCTGATTTCAAATGACAAAGTTTCCAATTTTCATATTAAATTAAATAATGAATAGCAGCTCATTTATTGTATGTATAGAACTGAAATAAAAACGGCCCTTAATTTTTATTACTTTGACCCAGGAACAAGGTTGCAGCTTGTGCCAAGCACTTTGTGGGAGATGGTGGCACAACCAAGGGTATCAATGAGAACAATACTGTGATAAACTACAAAGGATTGCTCGGAATTCACATGCCAGCATACTATGACTCAGTTATCAAGGGTGTTTCAACAGTTATGATCTCCTACACTAGCTGGAATGGGAAAAAGATGCATGCTAACCGTGATCTTGTCACTGGTTACCTCAAGAAAAAACTGCGGTTCAGGGTAAAACAATTTATCTAAATAGATTTATAATGTAAAAAAAATTGAACTTAAGTCACAAAAAAAACAAAAAAGAAAACAGATGTAGATAGCTACATATCATGTAACTTTTCTTCCATCTTTCAGGGTTTTGTCATATCAGATTGGCAGGGTATTGACCGGATTACCTCTCCTCCACATGCTAACTATTCATACTCTGTCGAAGCTGGTGTCAGTGCTGGAATTGATATGGTAAATATTATTTTCACTTCATGGAGTAAATGAGAGAAACATAAACTGTTTTTTTCTTAGCCTGAAAGTTTAATATTTTGATTTTTTTTCTTTCTAATCAACATTCACATTGTTTGCAGATTATGGTTCCCTTTAACTTTACCGAGTTCATTGATGACCTAACCTTTCAAGTAAAGAACAATATTATCCCAATTAGCAGGATTGATGATGCTGTGGCAAGAATCTTAAGAGTAAAATTTACCATGGGCCTTTTTGAAAATCCACTTGCTGATCTAAGCCTCTCAAACCAATTGGGTAGCAAGGTACATTTTCTTATGAATATCATTTGAACATGTGCTGGATACTTCATGCAGTTCTTTAAAATGGAAAGAGTTTATTTTGTTGATCGCATATTGTGTCTTAAACAGGAACATAGGGAGTTAGCAAGAGAAGCTGTTCGGAAATCCCTAGTGCTGCTAAAGAATGGTAAATATGCAAACAAGCCACTGCTTCCCCTTCCTAAGAAAGCCTCGAAAGTCTTGGTTGCAGGAAGTCATGCCGACAATTTGGGTAATCAATGTGGTGGATGGACAATTACTTGGCAGGGGCTTAGTGGTAGTGATCTTACAACAGGTAAACATTTAATGTCCACAGAAGTTACTTCGAAAAGCTATATAATTCTAGAATCCGCACTCAGAATGTCTGTTAGATTGTAATCGTTTTTATATATTACAGTTAGGATATCTAAAATTAAAAGTCTATAACAAATAGTATTCAGTTAATGATTATTTATTCTTAGTCCAAGATGATTCTATGATTTTCTTTTTTCCTGTTCGTAAACACAACTGGTAACATGAAAAACATTCATACAATGAGATATGTTTTTTCCTTTTCTTTCCATAGCATCCTTTTCTGGGAAACTGTAAAACATCTGATAAGGTTATTTTTTCCTGACAGGTACAACCATCCTTGATGCTATAAAACATACAGTTGATCCTGCAACTGAAGTCGTCTACAACGAAAATCCTGATGCTAGTTTTATCAAGTCAAACAAATTTTCTTATGCCATAGTTATTGTGGGAGAAAAACCTTATGCTGAAACATCTGGTGACAGTTTGAATCTAACAATAGCTGAGCCAGGTCCAAGCACCATCACCAATGTTTGTGGCTCAATTCGATGTGTAGTTGTTCTCGTCACTGGGCGTCCGGTTGTGATTCAGCCATATCTATCAAAAATTGATGCACTTGTGGCTGCATGGCTTCCTGGCACTGAAGGCCAAGGTGTTGCCGACGTTCTCTATGGTGACTTTGAATTCACTGGCAAACTGGCAAGGACATGGTTCAAGACAGTAGACCAGCTTCCAATGAATGTTGGCGATAAACATTACGATCCTCTATTTCCATTTGGATTTGGTTTGACTACAAACCTTACCAAATATTGAAACCTCATATAACATGTTCAAGAATACAACACTTTTTCACTAGGAGCCTTGAAACTGTCCATTGGTGAGTTATTAGTTCGTTTTTACCTTTCTAATGCATTATGAGATTCAACACTAGAATAGAAATGTGTTGTAAACTGGTACCTTGACCATTTCAGTTGTATAAACATGTAATTTTATTTGGTTTTTGGATCTTTGAATAAAAATGACTCTTACCCTTCGAAGGAACTTTTTGAAAATTGATGTTAGTTCAATTTCAACCTAAACTCATTGTTCAAATGGAAAGGATGATTTGGTTCATTGTAGAATTGTGTATATTATAAAATCATATCAATATAACCGGGCTGCTAAGTTGGTATGGAAGAACTGCTGTAAGTGGGAATCCTTCTTTATACAAGTTCTCGAACAATGTTTTTGAACAGAACTTTGATAGGCGAGAAGTGTAAGCACCGTGAGGTGAGAAGTAGTTTACTGTTTGAACAGAAAATAAAACTAATAAGTTTATTTATTTTACATTCAAGTGTTTTGAGAGAAATCTTCACCTTGAAGTTATCCATGCATATCTTACACATTGTGATCATAGCAATCTATTAATTGTACATAAAATTAAAATAAATATTAGTAACTAGAGGATTCCATGGTTCTAGATCAAATGCAGTGGAAAGATAGATTGTGTATTGCTCTCTAGGAGTCATCACAAAGATACAAATGAATAAAAGATATGAGAGAGTACAATGACGAGCGTTATTTATAGGGGTGAGATACAAATGAAAAGTCATGCTGTTTGCGAGTTGGGTGCATCATAGGTAGATGATGTCACCTCAACCTAAAGTTGGAGAGAAAATGGGAGGGTGAGTGACTACCAAATTACAAAGGGAGAAAACAAAACAGCTAAAATTGCTCAAAATAATGGAGAACCAAAATCATACAACTGCAAATTCACAATACATTGAGGGGCTGAAAGTACAATTAAGTTAAAAATAAATATGGAATTTATGATTAGGAAGTGAAAATTCACAAGATATTTATCATTCAAGTCCTCCTCCTCTTCTTTAAGGGAATAAGAAGTTGTTGCTTGTCATCTTCATTTTCATTTGTAGAGTCTCTACGTTCAGCTCCAATTGCTTGGTTTTGTAACTCATCAATATCAAATTTTGAGTGTTGATCAGAATCATCATCAGAGAATTGAGCACTGGATTCAACACCATATACAGGGAAGACCCCACAACCCATTATCCCCTTAGTTGACCATTGTACCTTATCATCAACATAATGTCTGAATTTGAATTCAAATGAAGGTTATAATGATCACCTCCTCTTGCACTCCCCACCTCCACCAATTTGTATATATCATACCAACAGCTTAACAATACATGATCTGAAATTAATCTCCCTCTCGCATAAAATACATCACATTCGTCAACATGTTTGTTGTGTTCATAGATAGTACAAAAAATGTCGCCGTAATTAATATTTATGCCTTCAGAGAGAATGATGCAAAAGACGAAACAACACAAGCCAGACTTTGACATAGGAGGAATAACTATTGAAGCTTCTGTTGTATGAAAATCAAACTCGCACGGAACTTGAGAACCCGGAAGGAAAGATAAATCACCAAGATTATTTGATCTATGCCCATAGTTGATACGGAGTCTGTGTAACATGTTCTCAAGCATTGGTCGTTGAATGGAGTTAGTGTCCAAATAAGTACAGTTCATGGCTGTCAATTGTTGCAAGGATTGTTGCAAGGATGCAGGAAGCTTTGGTAAGGACTTAAGTTTTCTGCATTCATCTAAATTGAGAGTTACCAACATTGAATTGTTTTGGATGTTGTCCGGGAGAGTTTCTAAGTTGCAACAATTACTCAGATCTAGATATTCTAAATATCGTGCGCCATCAAGGATGAACCACATACTCAATGGATTGATTTTGTGTGCATCCTGAAAGCTTCAAAACTGTAAGAGACTCCAATCCTGGATCATTTGATAGCTTCTTCCCAACAATGTTCAGCTTCTTACATTTACTTAGATCGAGATCAGTAAGTTTGCTATTACACCACATTGATGATGAAAATTCATGTATAGCTGTGCCACGTAACAACAACCATGCCATTTCCTCCGATGTCACAGAAAATTCCACGAGAGATGAACAATCAGTGAGATCGAGTGTTATGAGAGATTTTGAATGAATGTTAGATTTTAGGCTTCCAATCTTTTTGCAACCATTTAAACATAGTTCTCTAAGCTTGGGCACAGAGATACCGATTCAAGATTTGGTGCCCTAGATAAGTCTGGGATCTCAATCAGGTCTATGGAGTAATCAAGATTAATCATCCTTAAATTGTCAAGTGTCTGTAGCAAGAAAGAAACATCACACATAAGTCATAATCATGCATGAGTCTTAAATAAAAGAGAATCAAAACATAATTAAGCATATATAGAACAAAGCATGGCTGTGGCGTGGCTCTGTGAATGAGCTTATAGAAATGCACCTCTACAAACTAACGATAACAAGAATATACAAACACATTAATTAATTTGTACCTGAATTCCCTCCCAAAGCTTTCTAAGCTTGCTATGGGACATGCTAAGTTGTACAAGCCTTTCACCAAAAAGGTTGATGGCAATGACTCAAGTGGGAATGATTCCCAATAAAGATGTCTCAATTTATCAGACAACCACTCAAGACCTTCAGGGAGTTGCACAGTGTAGCATTTCAACCCATTTACCTGCTTTATATTATTAGTGATATGAAGACATCTTAAGTTGGTCATGCTTTTGAAGCAATCAGAGCTCAAGTATAGATCTCCAATTTCTGAAATAGTGAATTGTATAACTTCAACAACTTCAGTTCCCTGAAAAACAAAATTTAGAATAACAAGTGTCATACATATTAACCTTGCTTGTATTTCATAATCAAATATATACATGCAGAAGTAATTAAGTCTTCCAGTTACCTTGTTATATTTCAATACATCATACACTTCCTTAGGATCCCACAATCTACTTCTTCTTCCGGGGTTTTTAGGACATTCTTGTTTTACAATCTCTCGTCCCATTTCTAGTAACAAATCATGCATTTCAATTTCATCACAATGTCTAAAAGTTATGAGGGCTTTATATAGAAGGACTTCTACCCCACTTACTGAAAAAAATTTGCAAGCATTCAATAGAATTGTTAGGTAATCTCGACCACTAAGATAATCAACATCAGTTAATCTTGAATTGGAGAAACATGCAATGTCTAGAAATATGTCCTGCTGAGTACGATCTAAGTCATCGAAACTCAATTTTAACACATCATGAATTCTCCTATTGGGAATCTTTTTGAGCTTCTCCAATTCACTTTCCCATGCTTCCTTGCTTTTTGTACGGAAATTTGCACCTAAGACTTTTAAAGCCAGGGGATTGCCTCTGCAATACCAAACTGCACTTTCTAAGAGCTCTTCATATCCAACTTTAGCATGTTTTTTTCCGAAGGCATTCCAACAAAATAGTTGAAGAGAGTCATCTCGGTTCATTCCCTTGACCTCATATATTGCACATTCATTAAATTGACTACATATCTGCTTATCTCTAGTTGTGACAATGACTCTACTACTCGGTCCCAATATATTGTTAACTATGCTAAGATTTTCTGCTTGTTCTAAGGTTGCCACATCATCCAACACAATGAAACTTTTTTCACATGAAAGTCTTCTTATGAAAATCGGGGTTTCTACGTAAGGTGCATCAACACTAAGCTCCAACAATGTAGAAAAAAGTTTATTACGTACACCATTCAGCCCACACTTAGTTGATTCTTCCCTTATATTTTCGATGAAGCAATGACGTTCAAATTGAGAACACAGTTTAGCATATAAATCTTTAGCTAGAGTGGTCTTTCCTATGCCGTCCATGCCCCATAGTGCAAGGACTCTAACATCATTTGATCCAATTTTCAGTAACAATTCAGTCTCTTCATACTTTTTCGCAATTCCAACAAATTCCTTATTAACTTCAAATGGGTGTCTACGATTCAACTTTTTCAAAACATCTTCGACAATGTCCTTAATGAAATTTGATTCAATCCTATCATATGAACGGGAAGGGTAAGAGGGTCAACATGGTAGCTCAAGAAAGAATCAGAAAATATTTCATAAAATAATAATCCAAAGACAGAGAAGATAATGAAGGTTCTACGATATTATCCATGTGCAGTAGTTTATATTAGAAATTTGAAAACAGACAAGTCATGACACCTGAATAAAAGGTGGATATTTCATTTTATTTACCTGTAATTTTGAGAGTGCCACCCAGCTAAATTGGCAGCTTCTGTGAGAGCATTTTTTCCATTTTTGCAATTTGTCTTTGTTCTGCTTCAAATCTTGTTCATGTTTTTCAAAAGCTAACATATAACTTCCATCCTGATTCCTCACATGTGATATGATGGATCTATTTCATAGAAAACAGGTACCACAATCTGTCCATTATCGTTCTTGCATTCTAGAATCTTGACAAGTTCATTCAATCACCATTTTGAAGAAGCATAGTCTTCTGAGAATATGACTATAGATCATAAAAACGTCAAATTTTTTCAAAGACGCTGCCATAGATGAAGAAGCACCGGTCATTTGCAGCATAGCCATTATGCAATTCCAAGTGGTGCACTGCACTAACCACAATGTTACACAAAAAACAATTCAATTTTTGAAACAGCATAGATGAAGAACTTGTCGATATCATCTATAAAGCTAATAAAAAAGAATAGATTTGTTTTTGATACTTGTTGTCGTAACTACTTGTAGGCATCAAAATTCAGATATCCAATCAAACAATTCAATTTCATTCGATTGTGGACATACATTTCCCTTTTAAAACATCATTATACTTTGTTATCAGCCGAATTAAAAACAAATCAAGCAATTTCATTCAAATTTTTTGAATGATAACATTTTTGTAAACAACAACATTTTCATGATGTATACTCATAAGCTCAGTAAGTATTAGTGAAAAAAAGGTTAAATTAAAAATACTCTACCTACACAGATTCTTAACTGCAACAGACACAGTAATTATCATTAAGAAAGATAAAAATAGTGATGAAAAGGAAATGAAATAAATAATTTTGTAAAGCATGATAATTACCTGTTCATAATGCACCAGGAAATATATAAGGGAAATTAATGAGACATTGGTGTTTATATATAAAAGAGTTTGTTAATGAGTGTTCCTGAGGCACTCTTTAACGATTTTAAAAGAAGAAATTATTTTATAAAAAAATCAAAGATTTCGATTTTCAATGCATTGATTATGCATATTTTTATGATAAGTTACCATTTAAAAGCCTTAACCGGTGCCCGAGACACTAATTAACATTATCCGAAATAGCAAAAGGGCTACTTCTTGGTATGTTCCAGGAGGTTTCATTCTGCATTACATGATGAACCATGACTTTCTTT
>Ga0315915_1000866_pt1 | contig 34098 bp, 16 predicted proteins | sample MpolbnodulesMG_FD_207738 | JGI IMG/M metagenome (GOLD analysis project Ga0315915, IMG submission 207738) | Medicago polymorpha root nodule microbial communities from Los Angeles, California, United States - branched nodules | ecosystem: Host-associated > Plants > Roots > Nodule | place: USA...
GGATGGACCAGTATGACTTGTGTAGTTTTTTTTATGACATTTTGTTGGATTTGGTTGTAAACCTATTACACTTGCGCTTTTTAGCGTTTTTATGACATTATTCGTTGTTTTATTCTGTTTTTTTACGTAATATACTTATGAATTCATGCTTGATTGAATGAATGTTTGAATAAATGATGAAAAATGTATGCTTGAATGAATGTATGAAAAAAGGGTTGAAAAAATTAGGGAAAATAGAGGTTTCTGCCTCTTCTGATTTTCTGCAAAGACTGGGCGTGAGTTAACTCGCGCATGTGTTAACAGTGTGCGTGGGTTAACTCACGCAATGATTTACACTTGCGTGACTTAAGTCCCGCAATGTTAGTTAACTAACGCATAGTTTTACACTTGCGTTAGTTAACTAACGCATGGGTATTTTGGGTAAGGCTGCAGGGTGCGAGTGATTTGTGCTGGGTGGAGAGCAGTAATCTGTGTTAAATTCATTTCTAAAGTGTGAGACTCACATGAGTTTCACCTAATAAAAGAGTATGTGTTAGAGTGAATGTTAAAAAGAGAGTGTATGTAGCGCTTCTCTTGTGTTAAATAAGTCAATGTGGATATCACGACTTTATGTCGAATTCATTTCTAAAGTGTGAGACTCACATTAACTTCACCCAATAAAAGAGCATGTGTTAGAGTGAATGTTAAAATGAGAGTGTTTGTAACACTTCTCTTGTGTTAAATAAGTCAATGTGGATATCACGACTTTATGTCGAATTCATTTCTAAAGTGTGAGACTCACGTGAGCTTCACTCAATAAAAAAGTATGTGTTATAGTGAATGTTAAAAAGAGAGCGTCTGTAACAAAAAGAGGAAGCACAATTTCATTAAGAGAGTGTTTATAGCACTTATCTTGCGTTAAATTATTCATTGATAATTCGATTTCAATAGTAGTCTAGATGTTGTGTTTGGAGAATTGGTAATATAACTCTTCCTCAAAAAGATAGGTAAAGAAAATGGAAAATACTTGGTGAGGCAATGAACCCATTTGGGTTGGCTTGGTGATATTAACTTGGGATTCGAGAGTGTCCTCCTTCTTAACAACTTTTATCTCTGGTTCGATTATCGTGATGTCGATGTTGGATGGGTTAATTTAGCTTCTTCAAACTCAATAAGGTGGGCCAAAAAAAGCTAGTTTAACTCAGAAAACAAAACGCGAACTGCAAACACAACCTTCCCCCTCCTTTCTCCGTTGCCTCTTCGACCGAAAGCCTACCACCACCAGTTTCCGACGCCGTACGCCGCCATAACCTTCAACCGCCGCCCTCCGCCTCACATCAATCTGTCACAGGCCGCCGGCGATTCACATCCATCCTTCTCAATCTGATATGATTTGAACATCTAAATTGTAACAATGAGACGAAGACGCGACAATTACAAAGATGCACCACAAACAAATAAACTCCAAACTCCAAATTTCCCGAAATCAGATTCAGATAAACGAATCTTCCTTTTCTGCTTAGCATTTCGAATGCTGAATTCAATGCTAGTTCAGAGTTACTTCAATCCAGATGAACACTGGCAAGGTCCTGAAGTTGCACATCGAATAGCATTCAGATACGGTCACTTAACATGGGAATGGAAACAGGGTATTCGAAGTTATCTTCATCCATTTCTCTTTGTTCCTCTTTACAACTTTCTCGCATTAATCCATCTTGATACCCCTTGGTTTATGGTAATTAGCTATATATCTTCATAATTAATCTTTGTTTAGCTTTATTAAGTTCTTAGAACAAAATGCTTATAGTATAATATATGTTTAGATAGGATTTTTTTTTCTTTACATAAACTATTTTTCATAAACCCGGAACTTATAGAAAAATAAGAAATAAGCTATAAACATCTTGTGAACATATCATAAGTTGTTTGTTTCTATAAGCTCGTTCATCGAAAGAATCTTACGAGTGCTTATGTTAGTTGATAAACTCAAATAAATCCGAACATGTACTAATTCTATGTGTATTGTTTTTCTTAGATGAGGGCTCCAAGGTTACTGCAGTCTGTGCTCTCTGCAGTTGGGGATTTGTACTTGTATAAACTCTCTGTGGTTCTCTTTGGTCACTCGGTTGCAAAATGGGCAGTATCCTACTGTTTTATTTCATTGGATACAGTGTTTCATGTTTGAAGTTCTTGTTGCATTATTGAATATAGAAAGAAACATTTTTTACAGATACCTTAACTATGTTTCTTAGATATTTTCCCAGCTAACGAATTGGTTTATGTTTTATTGTTTTTCTCGTACACTGTCGAATAGCTTGGAGACTGTTTTTACGCTGGTGTCTTTATACTACTGGCCTTGTATGAGAACTTATGTGGGGAAAAGTTCCTACGTTTCTAGGAAGTGGGGTTTATTTGTGGCAGCATTAGCTTGTGCTATTAGGCCAACAAGTGCAGTCACATGGATGTATGTTGGTTTCCTTGAGCTTTTTCATGCACACGACAGATTGAAGTTTGTTATTTTGGAGGTGGCTCCTATTGGGTATGTTTTCGAACCATTTATTAACAATGTTATCAAATAACAGCTATATCGGCGCTATAGCGTTGTGAAATTTAAAAAATTGTTAATAATTCACACTACATGATTTAGTACTAATGATGTCAAACAACAACTATAGCAGCGTAGTACTATTTATCACACGCTCTAATTTGATTTTGACCTAGGGAAACTTTCCCTAATGTGTTCAGAAAGCTTCATGGCACGAGGGGGAGCATGTAAAGATGCCTGAACTTTGTTATTTTGTTGTGTTCTCCTTTTGTATCCAAATAATAAGATTTGGGTAGCTACTGAATTGAAGAGTTTCACTATAACTTACAAATATGCCTTGAAATTTATTGTATTGCACTTACTAAAATTACATCAATTTGACATGTTAAGTTTTGACAGTTCTATTGAAAGTTTGCAGACATTTTATGTCAGAAAATATCACTAGAAACTCAAATTATGGTGAATTTAAATTGTATTCAATTTGAGCATCTCTGTAAGTTTTCAAAATCACGGCTTATAATTACTTGTCAAAAAAAGTTACATTTTTATGGAAAAATGAACTCTGTTGCAATCAGATTCAGTAGCCCTCTTCTTGGCTACATTCTAAGTGTCCATTAGATTTACTTTCTTAATTCTGTGTTGCTTTTCCTTCCGAATGAACTTTGAATAACTCCATTGGATGGAAATTCAACCATTTTAGGAACTACCAATTTGGAAAAATCTTAATTATTATTACTTGGGATCTTACAGAATTCTATATCATTATATCTAATTTTCCTATTTCTGTTATATTCTATCAGGACCTTGGTACTTGGGCTTACTTGCTTATTGGATCGTTTTATGTATGGCACATGGGTTCTAGTACCACTTAATTTTCTAAAATTCAATTTTCTTTCCTCGGGCGGAGACTATTATGGAACCCACAAGTGGCACTGGTACTTCACTCAAGGATTTACAGTCATGATTTTCTCTCATTTACCATTTTGTATAGCTGGTATTGTTTATTCCAAACAGTGGAAGTTTTCTGGCCTCCTTGCATGGGTGTTGGGTTTCTATAGTATATTAGGCCACAAGGAATTCAGGTATTTCAATTTGAAAAGTTTACATATGCATGTTTACATGCACCTGGCCTATTGGTTTGACTTGATTAATGATAATAATTAGTAATTACTGAGATACAGGTTCGTCTTGCCAGTTCTTCCCATAGCTCTGATGTTCTCTGGTTATTCTTTGGCTGTGATTGAAGATCCCAGTGCCGGTTCCTTGGAGTATAAAGGAAAAGGGTTTTCAAAAAAGAAGAACAAATGTCCTCCCAAGATGACAGTTGCTATCTTATTTTTGCTTGCTACCAATATACCAATGGCTTTGTATATGAGTTTGGTTCATCAGGTATCTTGTTCTCTCTTCTCCAAGTATTCAAATTATTGATTTTTCTTGTTACTGTTTATTCTTCCTGTTTCTGTAAAAATCTAGACATAAATGTTAATTTTTTTTTTTTAAGGAAGACATAAATGTTAATTATATATATTATTTATTTTCTCAACAGAGAGGACCTGAGGATGTCATGAACCACCTTGCTAGAGAAGCTTTTCAAGGGAACGTGAAAAGTATCCTATTCTTAACACCTTGCCATGCCACTCCATACTACTCTATGCTGCATCAAAATGTGCCAATGCAGTTTCTTGACTGCACGCCAAGGTTTGGAATTAATAATTCTGGAATGACCTCTAATCTTAGTCGAAACTAAATTAATTTCATAATCGATGTTAATGTATCATTTTCAGCAGTGCAAAGAAAGGAGTCCTAGATGAGTCTGACCGTTTCATGATGGACCCTGCATCTTTTATGTCAAAATATGCACAAAATTGGTCCCTTCCCAGCCACATTGTTTTGTTTGATTCAGAAGAGCAAAAGTTGAGAAGTTTTTTAATTTCATTTGATTACAGAGAGGTAATTTACATGTTTGTCCGAAGTTAATCTTTGCTCTAAATATTGGCAATTTGTACACGTTTTGTTTTCTAATTTGAAATTTCATCTGCAGGAAAAAAGATTTTTTAATGCTCACTTCAAGGTGGACCGTGATCTTCAAGCTTCAATTGTTGTATATGTTCAAAAAGATAGCATCATCTGATCTGTGCAGCAAATGGCAGTATCGTGACCGTTCATTGTTGGTTGTTCCTAATGTTATCTGTTGTAATTTGATGTCTCTGAAATGACTTTATGGTGATTGATTTTGTATTGCTTACCAGAAAATTTTGTAGACAGATGTAAATGATTCTCTAATGTATTTTTAGATGTTGACATTTTCTTTTTAAGAAAGATGACCCACATCTCTCAGGATCATTTTCTGATTAGCATCAGTAGGTTAGGGTTAATTCCTGTCTAAGGGAACAAATATATAATGGCAAAACCATTAGTTGAGCCAATCATTCGAATTAGAAAACAAAACGTGTTAATTTTAGGTAAGTTAGCAATAATTCATGATAGCAATGTGTTAATTTTTAAAAAGAAGTTTATTTAGAATGAAAGACTATTGCTGAGAAAGGTCTTGTGTAGTCGCAAGCACAACACGTAATTATTAGTCACAAACCAATAATAAAATGACAACTCGTAACATTATTTTTGTTCAAAAACATACATAAGATTTATTTCACTTCAACTACCAACTCGTTTCCCTTGCTCTATTTTCCCTATTCAACCAAAAAGGTTTTTTTTTTGTGGATTCCTTTCCCAAATACAGGTTTATATCGAGGAAAATTTTGAACACAAATGTAATCAAGCATAATCTTCAAATCCATCATGCATCGTTCCTCAAAGATTTTGCAAGTTATCATCATCGCATTGGATGTGTGGCTAACAGTTATGTGTAATGCTTGTGATTATACGAGACTTTCTCTAAAAATATGCGCAGCAAGTGCAAGGTCTGTATATATGATATACATCATCTGTTTATAGTACAATTGATAAGATATGATCAAAGTTGTTTATGATTGCTATTATTTTTTGTAAAAATAATCATCAAGGGAAAGCAACTGTGTGTATTTCGTAATTCATTTCTTTCATAATTCATTTCTTACAATGGATCTTTAATTGTCAGCCGCCAGATTTACTTATGGCTTATGAATGAAATGAAGGAAAACTAATGAGGCAACACGTGGAAATGTTTTGAAAATAACTTCAAACGAATAGATAGAGCCATATTAACACAGTCACACAGGAAACCCGACACAACAACACCATCAAATTAGGTGATTGAAAGACCCATCCATAGCAGAAGTCTTCGCGGTCGATCAAGAAACCTTGCCTGCCATGCCGGTTCATCACTCTCATAAACAAACCCACTCTTCATGTACAATTTCTTTGCTGGTTCATTGTCAACAGCAACATGGACGTACAAATCTGTTATGCCTGAAAGACACACAAAATTGGAGTCAATATAACCACTTTTTGGTTTAAGAAATGTCCAATATTTATTGTCATGTAGAAATCCCAGGGTCTTTCCTTAGTTCATATACTGATGAATATTCAGAAAATTTTAGAGTGCCTATAACTTGGAATCTACATGGACCGCAACAAATATATGAACAATTCACTTAAAACAGATTAAGACAGCAGGCAAAATTGTTTTCTATGATGTTTGGTTCTTCATGGCACAAAAAATTAATAAATCAAAAAAGAAAATCTAATCAACTAGGGGTGTGTGATGATAATGGTGTTTGGATCTCAAATTTAGTTCAATACAGTTCTTGAACAAAGTTTATGGAAACCAAATCCCTCCCTACTGCGAGCCAAACATAACCAAACCTAGGTCGAAGCCAATTCTGGACTGGAGTTTTCTATCTCAAGGAACAATATTTTAAAATTTGTTGACAATGGCCAGAGTCATACCATTGTTTATCAATTTGGAAGCCATCCATTATGTTCGAGACCAAGATCATACAAAATTTGGTTGATCGACGTTAAAAATTTACAAGCAGTCAAATAAAAACAGGCATGCCATTTTTTCATAGACAGTAGATGACCTCAACCCATTAAGGAAAATATAAACATCAAGACATGCTATCTTAAAATATAACTGGCATAATATTGTCTGTTAGGATTCACAACATGAAAAACATAACTGGCTTCTTTCTTGCCGTGATTAATTGATTATGATAGTTACCCTACTATTTACAAAAGAACCAAGTTGCAAAATACACTTAATCATAGTCAGTCAATAAAACTGTTTGAATTTCTAGCAGACAAGTCTCTTGGAAGGCTTGGTCGGGAGAGGTTTCATCATCAACAAGACTCGTTTTGTAGGGCTACAAGTATATTGCTCCAATATAATTGTTATGAATATTGAAACTATTTGGCTCTAAAATACATGCTGAGAGTAGTATATTCAAGGATCATCTCGAAGGCTTCCTAATTATCACTGGACATGCAATATTTTGATTAATAGGACCCAAATTTGGTGAGCTGGTAAAGAAATTCTAAATTAAAAAATGTATTTTCCTAACGAAAACAATGAAAGTCTTTTCCCACTAGACAATGTTGGTTACATGGATTGAACAACAACACCATTACTACTGTCATCAATAAGACTCGTTTTGCAGGGATACAAGAATACTACTCCAATATAAAAGTTCTGAATATTGAAATTATTTAGCTCTAAATTACATGCTGAGAGTATTACAATCAAAGATCATCTCCAAGACTTCATACTTATCATGGGACATCCAATAATGATTAAATTGACCAAAATTAGGTGAGTAGGAAAAGAAACTCTAAATTAAAAAAAAAATATATTCCCTACTCAAAACAATTAAAGTCTTCTCCGACTAGACAAAGTTGGCTAGTCGCTACATAGATTGAGCAACACCCTTAACTCCTAGCATGGATCATATATAAAGATATACCATTTAACTCAAAATTTCGTTTAATAGTCTGACTTATAATTTTCTTTAGTCTTATGTGGACATTCTTTACACGTGTTCATTTTCCGTATCAATACAAATAGTTAGGATTAAGGACTAAGAGTTCCCTGATATCTTATAAAGTTCAACAACTAAGTACCAAATCCTTTTAAAGGCACAAAACCAACACTTACAAGTACGATTGAATTCCCTGATACAATCTAATTGGTAATGGCAGTGGCACTTGAAAAAGATGTGCATAAATAGACCATTTCCAAGGCAGTGAAAACAACAATAGCAACGTCCATTTAGCAGTTGACTGTTTCTTACCCCAATTACGAGCAACTGACTTTGACTTTTCAAGAAGTTCATATGCCAACCCATTTCTGTGCAACTCTCTAGCAACACATACATTACTAAGGTACGCCCTTGTAGTATCAGCTCCACTAACCTGACAGTAAAACATTATACAATTTGATGGAGGAAGCATTGAACAAATTAGTCGCCATAGAAGAGTCATCAATTTTCATATCAAAATTCAAAACTTGATCATCCAAAACAAGCTTAAGGGACTGTATGGATTGAATTATTTGAACTTATCTACCATAAGCACTTATAAAACTGTTTGGGAGAGCTTATGAAAATGATTTATGAAGTGTTTATGACTTGATCTCAGCTTATTTCCATAAGCTCTCCATGACAGCTTATGTAAACAACTTATAGCTTATATGATAACAATTGATTTTATTTCATTCTTTGTTATAAAAATAGCTTATAAATAAGCACTTATACAATAAGCGTTTGTCGTTTATCCAGACAGGAGATAGACACACATACAACGTATAGACTTAGAAATCTAGAATGTATGAAAAATACCTCTGGCTTCATCCCTACAATTTCATCAGGAAGACTCAAGCACTGATTAAGATCAAGAGAACCAACTACAACCCTGTCTTCTCCACTAGCAGAATACTATAAAATTTCAATAAAAACACAATCAATTTTGTTATTAAGAAACAATAAACCAAAGACTGATAATCAAATATACATTGCACAACACATTTCCATTGAATTAAAATCAAGGAAATAAACAAACCTTACATGAAGAACATAAATCATCATAGAGAGTAGATAAATGTGACATAGGAAGAGAAGCATTTATGCAAGAAACTCTTCTAAAGCCCGTTTTTTTCCCTGAAACACGCTCCTTAAGTGCTTCAAACTCACGTTCAGCCAAGTACTTAGCATGATCCTAACAGAACTTGACAAACACGAAAAACCCATCTTTTATCACAATCCAAACACACCCTTTTGCAATTCAGTAGCTAAAAACAATAATAGTAGCTAAAATTTCATATTTTTACAAAAATGGAGTGAAAAAACTCACTTGGACTCCGTAAGTGTCTGGACGAAATTGGTTGAAGGAACGAACACGAAGAGAGGAAGCAGCCCAGAATTCATCATCGTAGAAAGATTCAGAGATTGTGATCAAAGAGGTGTCGATTTTTTGGGTGAAAATGTTTGTGGAAGAAGCATAGGATTGGATTTGAGTTCTAAGGTTAAAAGTTGAATATGTTAATGCAGAATTTGAAAATGGAGAAGATGAATGAATTGGAGGAAAAGAACAGAGTGAAGAAAGGAGTGTCATTTTTGTAGTTGTGTTCGTGGCTGCATCTGCTTCTTGTTCTTGTTTTCGATAAGTGTCTTTGTTTCTATTTGGTGAAACTAAATCAACAAGAGATTTCTTAACAAGTTGTTTCTATTGTGGGACACCTTAATAGTGGTTCATGGTAGAGAATGATTTCTAACCATTGGGATGATCATTGTGTGCAAGTTTGACTTATTCAGTGGTGTATCTTCATCATTGACACTAAATTAACCGTCCATTTTCCCTTTCTTCTTGTTTACTGTGTTCCTAGTACGGTGTGTTTGAAGTTCCTAGTATGGTACTCCTACTAGAACTCGGTTTGGAGGGGTTTTGTGCAATAAATCTGATTCTTTTCTTGTCGGTTTTTCGAGGTATATTTCAGGTTCGGATGATATCTTGCTTGTTGAGCTTTTTATTATCTATCTTGATCATTACCAAGGATTTGGGTTATGTGAATCTAGCTTGCTATTTTGATTCTCTTGTTTGCATTAATTTGATTAATGGCCCTATTGAGAGGTAGAGGTAGCTATGTATGTGTTGTCTTTATTTATGACCAAAAAAAATTTGCTCATTCAAAGTAATATTATGTTTTCTCATACGTTTAAAGAGGGGAATCAATGTGCAGATTTCATGACGAAACGTGTAGCTTCTTGTGATGGTCTCCTTCTTCATGAGGCGCCACCTCTTGGTCTCATCATCCTTCTCATAAGCGATGTTGCTAGCACTTTCATCCTCCGGTTAGCTTTTCTTTTTTGTTTTTTTTCCTTTTTGTTTATCATTGTAACAAAAAAAATCAGCTCCAATGGAAGAAGTAGTATAAGGAGGACAATCCTCAATTCAAATTGTATCCGAAGAAGATAAAGAAAACTTATCTAAAAAAGATGAGCAGCTACATTTCACATGGCTCAAAGAAAAATATGAAAAAAAGGATCAAAACGGCTACAATATGCAAACATCATATAAAAGTAAGATTGATTATTTAAAATGTCGTGAGAACTGTGAACCACGTTAAGTGAATCACCTTGAAACTTCACCTCCGAAAACCTCATATCTATAGAAAATATAATTGTCAACCTTTTTTTATGAGCATAATTGTCAACCTTACATTCAAAGTTTCAGCAATATCATAATTCGGAAAGTCTTCGACACACCAAGTGGCAGGTGTTGTAACATATCCATCAGAATATTTAATAACCACATCTATATCCCACATATTGTTAATCAAGTCAGCAACATCATTAATTTTATAGTAATGTGGAGGAGGGAGTTTCAAGAACTGGAAAAATTGAAAGGCTCGCAATTATTATATATTACATGCGTTTGAAGTGTGCCCCTCCAATATCTCAGGTTCGATTTTTCATGTTGTCAATTTCAGTGAGTTAGTTTGACTTCTTTTAAAAATGGTTTATATTACATGTGTTCAACATTAATTTGTAGTCTTCCACCACAGTCCAAACCTCACGAACAATATCCTTCGCAGACATTTCCATCAAAACAAGACTTGTCATGAGCAAACTAAATGTCATACCATAAAGAAAGAACTTATGAGATGATATCTAAGGATGATTAAGATATGACATGTTCAAGACAAGGTACAAAAATAAGGGAAGGATCCTCAAACTGAATACCCAAATGAGAGTGAAGCTGCACATTTTTTCGTCCAAGTGCAATCTTTGAAAACATGATCCAAATCTTCATAAGCATTCCCACACGAGGACAAAAATAATCAATCATCCTTTCTTTATGAATCAACTTATCTTTAGTGGTGAGGCTATCATGAAAAATTCTCCAAGCAAAATGAGTATGTTTTAGGATGGTGTGAATGTTCCAAAGCTTTGACCAACACACATAAGCATTACAAAGATCAACCAATTGAGACAACCTTGATAACAATTTCTTTTTTCTTTATTTTTATTGGTTAAAAAATATAGAGAAAGAAAAAAAAGGAAGAGAACAAATAAGGATATAAGAAAGTTGTATACAAATATAATTTTTCTTTACAAAATTACAATTTGAGTGACCTTGGTTGTATTGGGATATTTGAGCTTACTTGGATCGTTGTGAAGCAACCATGAGTGGTTGTTTTTTTACCTTCGACCTCGGTGGCTAACTTAATTGGGTTGTCATGTGGTAGATCTATTGTCTATCTTCCTTCATCTTCAAGCTACAAAATACGGGGGTGTAATTTTTCTAAGCCGATGTGTTTTGAGTAATGTTGGATTAGTGGTGATGAATTTGAGAGAGGGTTAGAGAATGGGATGAGCAGAGAGAGATAGATGGAAAGCCCATAGCATCCTATGAAAATATTTAATCAAGCGGATTGATAAATTGATGCATCACAAAACTTCTCTAATGTATATAGAAGGCATCATTGACTCATGCACCTTAGCCTAAGTTTGTTTGATTGCTAATAATTAAAAGGAATGAACATAAAATGATTTATAGAAGAATAAATTATTTAGAATTTTTTTTTAAGGATCAAATTATCTCTTCTTAATTATAGTCAAAGACATCGAGATCGAGTCATTGAAAGGATGGACGTGGTCTTAATTGTTGAGAGATAAAGAGTTTGTACAAGAAAGTTAAAAAAAAAATGTTTAATTAATTTAAAATAATGTGTAATTATTTATTTTTATTCGACATGTCTAAAAGTGGAATTTTGCCGGGCTTATGAATATGATAAATAAGAATTGTTTTACGGGTCATTTAACTTGTACCCTTAGGGCACATGTTAAGCATTAATGTCATTCCATTAGTAACCCACTTGGGTTGACCTAGTGGTATTGACTTCGAACCTGGGAGTGTGCTCCTCCTCAAGGTCTCGGGTTCGATTCTCTTTGGTGCCAATTTGAGGGGGTTAGTTTAGCTTCTTCAGAAGAAAAAAAATGTCATTCCATTAGTGGTAAGAATTTATTGAAAAAAAATTAATATTAAATATTTTGAACAATAAATTAACACAATTTCCAATGCATAATTTCTATTAATGAAATTCTTAACATGTGTCTTAAGGGCACAAGTTAACATTTCCCTTGTTTTATTACAAGTTCATGAGTGAAAACTTAGTATATGTTTGACTACACGGTGCACTAATGATTCTCATGTCCCTAGACGCTTCATTCGTGATTTTTGCAAAGCTATATACTCCCTCCGTCTCTTAATATTAGTCGTTTAATGTTTATGCACGATTATTAAGGAAATGATTAATTGTCTTGGTTTCAATGGTACAATTAATTGCATTTACTAAAACATCCTTATTAATTGTAGTTAGTGAAGTAGTTAAGTTGGATGAAATTCAATAAATAAGGGTATAATAATGGAAAAAATAATAAATGTTGCATTGATATTGTAAAGTGACAATTATTTTGAGAAAAAGAAAAAATGTTAAAGAGACAATAATTGTGAGACGGAGAGAGTATATTGGAGAGTTGGCCAAACTCACGACACAAACGTGAAAACAAATCGTGTCTTAGTAAGAAAAAATTTGTGTCCATTTGCTTGTTTGGTTTCACGTTTAAGTGTATCAAATGTGATTATGTGGTGTTAAAAGCAATTTTGGCGTAAATATATGTCTGGATATCAATTCGTTAACGTGATTTAGAGTGTGTTTGGTTAAGAAGAGAAGTTGTGAAGAGAGAAATAGATAAGAGAGAGTGTGAGAAGAGAGAAAAAGGTTAGAAATATAATAGATTTGATGTAGTGTTTGGTATAAGAGAAAGAGAAGAGAAATAGAGAAGAAAAAAGTGTTGATTGTTAATAAAAGTACAAAAATAACCTTGATTTAAAAAAGTTCCTTCAAAATGAATTTTTATTAGCTATTTTAATTATAATATGAAATCTTTTGACTTAACTTTTATTTATTTGTAGGCCTTATTTGAATTATATCTATTTTAGATAATTAAGTTAACTATTGATTTAGTTATTAAATTTTTTATTTTAATCACGTGGTGGGTACGTGATGTTGAAGTCTGGAAACAAAAACTACATAACAATGTGTGAAACATATGAAACAAAAGGACAGCATTGGAAAAAACGAAAATTAAAGGGTGCTCTCTCCACTTCCTTCACTACCTTAGAGAGAAGAAAAAAACATGTGGGACTCAGTCATATTTATTCTCTCTTCAATTCTTCTTTGATCTGCCAAACTTGAACAGTAACCACTTTCTTTGCATTTTCTCTCGTAGCTTTCTCTCTCGTCTCAACTTCTCGCCTAACAAACATACCGTTAGGGGGCCAAAATCGATTTCAAGTTGAAGCATTTATGGTGCTACACTTTACTATATTATGTATTTGCCCTTTAACAATTTGTACAATTAAGTCTTGAATAACTTTTAAATAAAAAAAAAAATGTTCATTTTGGTAATTACGCATCCAAAAGCAATTTTAATTCAAACTATCCAAACAATATGAATGTGTGTTTGGTTCTGTAGTGGAGAAAATTGAATATGAGAGAATTGATTTTGGTTAAAAGTGGGTTGAGTGTGAAGTGATTTATGTTTGGATGTCTCAATAGTAAAAACAACTTACATTAAAATATTGTTTCGATAGTTTGAATTAAAATTGTTTTTAAATGTGTAAATTACCAAAAGGGTCATAAGATGTATAAGATCATAAATGTTAAAAGGCAATAAAAAAAAATTATGTCAACTCCAACCCATTGCTTTCAATCGAGAAAAACTCCAACCCAATATTAAAAAAAAATACTTTGCATTTAAAAACAAAAATCTCAATAGTCAAAAGAAAAATTATAACAGGTATCCAATTTTTATGTTTCTCCATAACCTTCAATGGTTTTTGTGACCCCATCACACAATTTTTCTTCTCCCTTTTCTCTCAAAAGATAAACCCTCAACCTCTCTTCCAAATTTACGATTTTCCTCAACAAGTTCCCTTTTCCCCTCTCAAAATTCTCCAATTAAGGATATGAATATGTGTTGTTGTGGATTTCACTTGGGGAAGGCAAAATATTGTGGTTGGGCGTAGCAGATTTGGATGATACAGTGTTGACTAATGATTATGGTAAGAGGAACTAGTGACAGTGGTCAAGGGAAATTAAGGAATAATAGAAATTATAAAAGTGTAACCCAACAACAAATGAAGAATTGATTTTGAGTCTGTCATGAAAGCTAAGATTCTTAGCTTTTGGTAGAATCAAGTTTAGAGGACGGAATTGATTCTTGAAGAGAAAACAAAACATGTTGGTAGAAGACACGAATAACGCTTATGGGTCTAAATGCAAGTTTGAGGTGCGGAAATGCATAACCAAACACATATTAAGTGTTAGTTTGCTTTTACATTGAAACAATTTTCAAATGCACCAATAGTAAGAAGTTGAGAATTTTTGAGTTATGAAATCACGATAATATTTCGTTGAGACGTGAGGAAAGAGAGAGACGTGTATCCAAACATACAATAAGTATGAAACATTTCATATAAACTTCTTATTTTTCGAAAATTAGATAAATTTAGAAGCAAATGAGATTGTGTAGGAAAAGAGTGTGAAATTATGATTGCTTTTCGACAATGATATTGCAAATGACCACAACAAAACTCAATAGCAAGGGTTTCTTATTTCTGTGGTTTTTTATTGTAGCTATTCAAACCAATTTGAAATATAATACTAGTTTTGTAAGTTACATTTTTTTTTCATCAAAATATCGCAAAACATGTTTCTCAATTTAGCTATTTAATCTTTACATTACTTCAATTCTAAGATTAAACTCTTAATTTTAAGATTAAATAGTTAAATTGTTAAACTAATCATATTTTATGGTCTTATCAATGACATGTCATTTTAAAAGGTTGTTTGTAACACAAAACGTAAACTTTTGGAGAAAAAAAAACTAAAATTTAAAATAAAATATATAAATGGACCAAAAATTGAAAAAAAATATATATATTTAGAAGGACTAAAACCATATTTAACCTTATAATAAAATTCACTTACGATATTTGATTATTAAAAAAGTAGTTATAACATCATATATATATATATATATATATATATATATATATATGTAAGAAATGTGTATTTCTTTCATAATTATTCTTATAATTATTAATTCATAAATTGTTTTTGGACACATAACTATGATTTTATGGCCGCCTGATTTTATGTAGTCCAACATTTCAAGAAAATCCGTATCTGATGATATTATCACCACATAAGATTCTTGTTCTTCAATGACTTTGCAACCAAATGTTACAACAGCTTTCAGCATGTTCCAGAAATTACGTTTTCTTCTTGCCCACCTTATACTGCTATCTCATTCCACCATTTCCTTTGCTATTTCATTATCTGCATAGTTTTTTTCCATGCAATATAATATTTTCTTATTATCAAAACCAAATATCTTATTATCCTTGGTCAAACCATCTTGCGAAACAATAAAATATTTTCTTTCTTTTAAGCATTGAATGTGAGTTATCTTATCCACAAATGGTATTCTGAAATGAAAACCACATGTAAACTCCTTAAAATACTCTCCACGTCTCTCGATAACAAAAATTTTATATTCGAGGATAATCTGTATGCCCCAATTCCTGAATAAAAATTAAATACAGTCAGAAAAGTATAAACCAGTGAGATGACAGAGATGATAGCCGGTTAAAAAAGTCTCAAATAATGATCATATTCAATGGTCAATAAAACACATAAGGCAACTGACAAATAACATGCAAATTGTAGTTTATGCCCCTATAAAAATGATATATCTTTAAAAATTATGTTTATCTATATTTTTATTTTACTGTGGTTACTCTATATATCCTTGATTTTAAGTGTTTTTTTTTCTATTTAGTATTTGTTTCTTATATATCATCGTTTATTAGAGCATGTTTTTAAGTTTTTGTATATAAGTAGAAAGTGGATTTTATTGTTTATAGAAGTAAGATTGTTGATAATGGTTTTGCATTGGTTATGAGATTAGAGATTGTTGATAATCGTTTTACATTGATTATGAGTTTAGATTGTGAATCCTTAAGTGATTGTGCATTGGTTAATGTATATGTAGTAAGATTGTCGATAATGCACGAATAGTAAGAAATTATGAATTTTAGAGTTATGAAATCACGGTAATATTTCGTTGGGATGTAAGAAAAAAGAGAGACGTGTATCCAAACATACAATAAGTATGAAACATTTCATATAAACTTCTTATTTTGCGAAATGAAAATTAGATAAATTTATAGCCAAATGAAATTGTGTGGGAATAGAGAGTGTGAAATTGTGATTGTTTTTCATTGCAAATGATCACAGAAAAACTCTATAGCAAGGGTTTCTTATTTATGTATTTTTTTATTGTAGCTGTTCAAACTAATAATTTTTATAATCAAAATATCGCAAAACATGTTTCTCAATTTAACTATTTAATCTTTCAATTACTTCAAATCTAAGATTAAAATCTTAAATTTAAGATTAAAAAGGTTGTTTGTAACAAAAAAACGTAAACTTTTGGAAGAAAAAAAGTACTAAAACCATATTTAACCTTATAATAAAACTCACTTACAATATTTGATTATTAAAAAAAGTAGTTATAACATTATATATTTGTAAGAAACGTGTATTTCTTTCATAATTATTCTTATAATTATTAAGTCATAAATTGTTTCTGGACACATAACAATGATTTTGTGGCGGTTTGATTTTAGAAAGTTCAATATTTTAAGTAAATCTGTATTTGATGATATTATCATCACATAAGATTATTGTTTCTCACTGACTTTGCAACCAAATGTTACAACAGCTTTCAGCTTTTTTCATAAATTATCTTTTCTTCTTTCTCATCTTATACTACTATTCCATTCCACAGCTTAATCCTAGTCCCTATTAACTTCTTTCTACAACAATGATTTTGCAGCAACTTGAGTTATAATTATTCATAAACAAGGAAAATACATTTTGTAATAATTACTTTTGAAATGTATGTAATCTTACAATTATATTTTTACTTATGGCAAGTCTAATTAGGTCATTTTTTTTACATGCACAACCATTAGAGTCAGTCTAATTTCTTCACACACTCTTAACTTTGCCGTGTCTCAACAATAAAAACTTTATTTTTGAGGGACAATCTGTATGCTCCAATTCCTGAATAAAAAAAGTGAGAAACAATAAGGCAGCTGATAACCAGTGAGATGATATAAATGATAACCAGTTAAAAAAGTCTCAAATAATGACCATATTCAATGGTCAATAAAACACATAAGGCAGCTGACAAATAACATGCAAATTGTAGTTTATGTTAATTGTAGTATCATCTTTAAAAACTTAAACCCCTGTAAAAATGATATATCTTTAAAAGTTGTTTTTATCTATATTTCTTTTTTACTGTGTTTACTCTATATATCCTTGATTTTAAGTTTTTTTTTTTCTATTTAGTATTTGTTTCTTATATATCATCGTTTATTAGAGCATGCGAAATTTACAATGCATGAGGTAGAAAAGTGAATTTAATTGTTGATATTGATTATTATAAACTTGTTGATAATTGTTGATCTACATCTCGGTTATACGATTAACCGATTAGGTTGTTGTCTTTTATTGGATCATGAATTAAAATTTCCAGTAATATGATTTTTTTTTAAATAAATAATTTGTTTCTAAGTGTTTATATAAAGTAGAAAGGTGAAGTTTATTGTTAATTAACAAACACTAGAAAGATTGTTGTTGATAACAACTTGGGTGGCTAGTCTCTAATTATAAACTCTTAAACATTGATTACTTCAATTTTCATATGTCCCTATCACTTTGTCTCTTAGGTCTTACTTTACAAAAGATAGAAAAATTACTTTTATTTTTGTGAAATTGTTGATAATAGTTTTTGCATTGTTTATACAATTAGTTTGGTTATATGATTAAAGTTATAGTGTTAGAGCATGATTTGAAATATGTTTGTTGTTTTTTAGAATAAATAATATGTTTTTAAGCTTTTGTATATAAGTAGAAAAGTGAATTTTATTGTTTATAGTAGTAAGATTATTGATAATGGTTTTGTATTGGTTACGAGATTAGAGATTGTTGATAACCGTTTTGCATTGGTTATGAATTTAGATTGTGAATCCTTAAGTGATTGTGCATTGGTTATTGTATTTGTTGTAAGATTGTTGATTATGCAATAACATTATTGCGTAATTTGAACCACATAGCCGACCTACTTAGTGAGATTAGACTTGGTTGTTGTTGTTGTTGGTAGGGAAATTGTATTATATATGCAAGGGGTCGAGATTTGGACACGTGATTTTTCACTTATTCATCTTTAGAAATGAATTTGCAACAATTAGTCTACTTAACTATATATATGTATATATAATTTTGTTGTCTTTAATGTTATTTCCTCTCTCCTTTGTTGATGATAATGTGTTTGTTTGTTTTGGCTTTTTTCCGGCAAAAAATATTTCTACAACACTTCAAAAGTGAAAATTAAGTTTTCAATCATATTTTTTTTGGCTTTTCAAAATTGCTTCTATCCTCCAAAAGCAATACTAGTTGAAGCTGCAATTCTTTGCTTTTGGGTTAATTAGAATCAATTCTCCAATAAATTTTATATTTTGATTATTACAACCTATTATTTTTTTTATTGCCCTTTATCAATTATCCTTTTTGCTTTGTAATTAATTTGATGAACCAAATTTAATTAGAAAACTTAACGAACCAAATTAGCTACCGAAAAATGTTTATGGTCATGAGTTACCAAGTTTTGGATTTTCCTTTACGGAGTTCCCGTTCAGATTTACTATATTTTTTCTTTTACCTTTCTATTACGTTATATTTTATCATTTTTGGTAACTAACTTTAGTATTATTTAACTTAAATATATTTTATCAAAAAATAAAAAATATATGAACAAATATTTTGTAATTTTTTTTTTGCTTTAATGATCGTATTTATTATTTTTAAATTAATGTATAGAAAAATTATTTATCTAAATTAAATAATATATCTACATTTAGTATTTATCTACATACATGGACGAATGCTTATGGAAGGGTGGGGCAAAGCTACCCCAAAATTTGTATTTCCATTGAATGATTAAGTGTATTATTATAGTTAGCTACCCCAATAATATATTTTTAGCTACCTCAAAGAAGTTTATACGTAAAGTATTAGCATAAATAAAAAGATTAACAACTAATATTTGATTAATAAACGTATTTGTCTTATTTTGATATTTTGGTCTCTACAATAACCATAGATAAAGCACTTTTAGCAATAAAAATGATCAATAGTCAAACAAAATGGATGATAGTTTAATACAAATAGCTTATTTGTTTACAATGAAAAAAATTGTTAGCCTCTTTAGCAAATATCCAATTATGAATATATATTTGTCTCCGTAAAACCTAATTGTATAGAGATTAAACATATTTAACCCTTAAATTTAATATATAACGTTTAAAAAAAAGTTAATTTTTCTTTACCTAAAAGAAATATTTGTATTTGGCCCCCTCTTAGAAATGACTTTAGCTTCGCCGCTGTCTACATATACATTCAACTATGTCCATTTACTTGTATTTAGCTATGTCCATTTTATTAATTATACATTCAAAAATAATTTTGATCAAAACTATCCAAACAACATTCAGTTTGTTTAATCAATTTTACATTGTTGAATCCAAACATAAATCAATTCTCAAAATCTATTCTCTCAGAATCAATTCTTATCCAAAGTTAAACCAAACACACTATTGATAAGAGAAAGTCATTAGCTTGAGATATATGTTATAAGGTGATGTAATTTTTGTGACAAATAATAGCTCTATTGTTAATTTCATGAGATTACTTTTCTCTACAAAATTTAAAAGATAGGTATTTTGGTAAAAAAAATCATTGACATATGTATAATCTTAAAAGAGAAATGATATATGTTTAATTAATTATTTTCTAACAATTTTGTGATAACTTTCTCTTTCATACTCACAATATTATGTTTATACTTTATTTCTCTATTGCTTTGATTTTCGTTTTAATATCTAGTTTTCTTTGTAAATCTATAATTGTTCAATATGTTGTCATGCAAATAATTATTCAAATAACACACCTCTCTTAAAAAGAGTTTTGGATTATTTAAAACGAGTTCCTTCATTTGATGAGTTGCATTTATATGTACATTTAATAAACTCAACTTGTAGTTATATGTAGTGTAACAATGTAACAAAATTTGTCGAAAGGGTCAATCACTCCCGAGTGACATAGCATTAACATTTTCTATTTATGGAAAAATAATCCTTGAATTCTACCAACGGTCTACCATTGAAGAGAGTGATCCATTCTCACCTACCAAACCAACCCATGCATCAAGCCAAAATACTAGTGTGGTAATTCTCTTCATTATATTGTATACTATAGGGAGAGAGTGGAGGGTGTGAGGTGTGAAGTGTGAAATATGAATCGAATAGGAAAAAGTGGGAGTGGGGCAAGAAGGGGAATATACACAGAGATCTTACAATGTTGAGCCTTTTAAAAAAATCTTATTCGATAGGTATAGCAATTAGTGATGGGACAACACATTCTCAGGAAAAAAAAATCAGATCTCTTTCAACTCTCTCTCTCTTTGAACTTTCTTTAATTTCCATAATGCTTGCAGCCTCCTACGTAAGACAAAGATATCAACATGCAAGTAAAGATCGGTGCTATGTAGCTAGCTGCATGCATGTGTGAACCAACCTTGATATCTTTGTCTTAAGTTTAGACACTTGGCCATTTCCATGTTACAATTAAACTATTGCTTTTTATTATATTGTGTGTAGCACTAGCAACTAGCAGTGTAGGGGCTGAATCCAATTTAGGGTTTTGATTTATTACTAAAAAAAGGGTGGGTTTTCGATAACGGAAGGAATCAATTCAATTTTCTACTCACGAGCTGGCTAAGACCATCTCCATTGGGAGGGTCTTAACTATTTAAAACATGTTACCTATTAGGTACCCAAATGGGGAGAATCTTTTTCAGGGTCTTATAAGATCCGGGGTCTTACTTAAGACCCCCACTTTTAAGCGGGCCCCACACTCTTTTAATATTAAAAAAATAAAATATAATGATATAAAGTTAATGATAGTTGATTAGTGGGTCTCATTTAAGAACTTTGTGTGAGATCTGGGTTGGAGTGATTAAGTGCTTATTAGATACAGCTATTAAAAATTATAAATGAGTGATGTGTATACGTGAGACCCATTTAAAAATCCAAAAATGAGTATCTCTATTGTGGATGCTCTAAAAAGTGACCTATTGATTGATGGTGCAACAAAACTTTGCAATTGATATTGCCTTTTTAATTTCCTTTTTAGTTGTAGAATAGGGATAGTACTATGAGGATGAATCTATATCTGTAACTGTAAATGACGATGCTATGTGGCTATATATGCTAACACTTTGCCATATTCGCAAGGGACCTCCCCTATTTGCTTATCAATATTGGACTTCTAGTTCTTGAAAAAAATATTGAAACCGTTTTGTCGTATAGCGTCAATTTCATTTTAAGTTTAAATATACGCTTAATTTATAGTAAATGTAACCGTGCAACTAATTTTTATTTGAATTTTAACGTCAAATTTTTATTTATCTACTATTTGAATTTACTTTAGGTGTTACTGGTTGAAGAGAAATAAAGAAGAAAGAGTTCAATGAGGAGTACTCAAATATAGTGTATATTTGGTTGTGAAAGAATTGTGTTTGAGCGAATTGATTTTACTTAAAAGGGAATTGAGAGTAAATTGATTTATATATGGATGCATTGATTCTTATCAATATTTCCTTTTGATTACCCACATAGATATATTATATTTATCCCCAAGTACAAGCTCTATAAAAAAAAACAACAATAACAAAGTTATGTTACAAATTGGCTTATATCAAATTTTGAGACACGCCTTAACATTTCTTTTCCCTCAAAATTCTTGAAGAGGAAATCACTATAATCAATATTAATTTTTCATTTACCTTTTTTTAAATGTCTCTGGGCCTCAATAAAAGGGAACCTCTTCCTGATCCTGATAATAAGTCCCCTTTGCCAAAGGAAAACATGAAAGGAAAAATAAAATAAAAAAGAAAAGATAGAAGAATTAATGGATGAAAATTAGGTGATTGGATGAAAACTGAAGAATGAAGAAGATGTCTGTACGTATGTTTGAGATTCAACTTTTGAACCTTGTGATAGAAGAATTGATTGCATTGCAGTTGCAAGCAGAAGCAGGTCCCATACTGTGTTTTAACTCTGTTTCCTTTTTCTGGAAATTCGAGTCACCATGCTCCCTTTATACTATACTACTCTATAGAATGTGTACAAAAAGGCGGTTTAAAATCGAACCAATTCAATTAAAAAATTGTAAATTGCACCAACTCGAATTAAAATCGTAAGAAACCATATTTGATTTGAATGTATCGGATCATTATTTACTCAACCACATGGTTTAGTTCGGTTTGTGGTTTTTATTTTAACAATCGAACAAAACCAAACTAAACTGCAACATAAAAAAATATTAATTAAACGTATGTTGCCTAAACCAATACTCAAAAACTCAATGGAAACTTTTATGAATAACATATATTTTTTTTTCTCTTATTAAGTTTCTTATTTGTTTTTTATTTCAAAAATGTATTTAGAGAATGATGAAATCTTATGTATTTCTTTCTTAAAAAAAATAAAAAAATCCTATGTATTTCTTATATGATTACATTTTGTCCACATTTTTAATTTGATCTACGTAATTGAAAACATTGTTAGATGATAACGAAATTGTACCATTGGATGAAATTTAAAACATTGGTCAAAATATGTTATGAGTTAGTTTTTCAACTTGATTTTAAAGTTGGATACAAAAAAATATCATCTTGAAAAAACTACACCAACGGCCAACCGATCCAACCCAAATCATATTGATTTGGTTTCTATTGTATTTCAAAAGTTAACTGAACCAAATCAAACTGAATGGTTTTTTATCTTAAGGTTTGAATGATTTTTAGTCTCAAAATCAAACCAAATCGCACCACAAGTACTCTAAAGATACATCTAAAGATACATGTTAAAAAACTTTAAAAAAAAATATGTTTGAAAAGTTTTACATTAAACTTCTTAAAAATTAAAATATTATATTTTTTAATGAAAAATTGTTATTTTTAGATTTTTAACATCACTCGTACTAATATTTGCATGCTTTCATGGTTACGTGAGTAAGGAGGTAAAAGATCATTCAAAAGGACAGAACAGTAGAGAAAAAAAGGCAGATAAAATTGTTAAGTCACATTGCTTGTCACTACTCCTGCTTCTGTACTTTATCCCTTTCTGCACTCAAATCAGTCGCCATTTCTCTGATTTTCAATCAAACATGACTTCTCCCTGCCCCAAACATAAACACAGACAGTTTTTGTTTTTAACATAATTAAATCAATTAATGTTTTTTTTATCCATTAATTAACCACTTCTTTTTTATTTCAAACTACACTGAAACAACAACATTTTTGGAATGTCAGTAGTCCCTCTAGTTTCAGTTATTTCCCATGTTCTACTCAGTAAATTAAAAGAATTATAAAAGAAAATATGGTTAAATAAATTTTTCGACCCTAGAAATATAGCGAATTTTAAATTTATTTCTAAAAAATAAAATCCGATGTTTTAGTTTTGATCCTTATTGGTCAATTCATGTTTATATTAATGTCAAAATCATCATTTTTAATATTGAAGATGTGTCCATCTTATATTCTTTTATTATGTTTAATCATCGTATGTTCATATCATGTCGAATAAATGTCAAAAACATGTCAAAATTATCCTTACTCTTGTTGCATTTTTAAGCAATTTTTGTTTTCTTTTAGATTCGTTAAATAAATGAAGTTTTTAGATTATATTATATTTCAGATACATCAATTATTTAATAAACATAAAAAAACAAAAAATATTTATAAATGTGCCCAGAGTAATTATTCATTAAGAATAAAAAACAAAACGAAAATTTTTGTGGAGAAGAAAAAGAAAACATCTCGTTTTATTCTTCAGACACTATAATCAGAATTCACTATATTTGTAAGGATAAAAAATTAAAATTCACTATATTTGTAAGGATAAAAAACTTAGTTAACCCAATAAAATATTATTTTAAAAATTGTGAATTCAATTTTTTTTTTAAATTAAAAAAGAGTTATTTTTGATACAATATTTTCTTTCTATTTTTACCGAACAAATGTTCCGAGACATAGGTTAGCATGAGCTAAGAGAAAACAATATAATTCTAAAGTAAATAAATATAAATAATAAATAAAACAACTACATCCATCTGCTCTTCATGCAACTCCACTTGCCTATTTATATCATAGCATTTGCCTAGCTATAACATCTCAAACACATCCTTCATTGTCCATAAGTTAGAGTTCCACACCATACTTGTCACTTCTTAAACTCAATATGCTTTTGGTACCAACTACACAAGAATCTCCCTCAAATGGCATCAAGCATCTCCAACTGTTGTATGAGCTCTGTGTGATAAGATTCATTGGTTTTCACTGTAGAAATTGGAGGTGGAGGTAGGGTTTTGATGGCGATATCCTCACTGAGCTTTATTATAGTTTTTTTTATTTTTATTTTTTTTCTTGACCTTGCAAGGCTTTTTTAGTTTTATTTTCTTAGTAGTATCTTTTAATTTTGTTGTTTTAGAAAAAATTTCTCCTCTCACCTTGTGGACTACTCCCATTCTCTTTAACTTTACCTATTCCTCCTGAGCTTAGTTTCATCTAGTTATAAGTTGATGTTTGTCTGTAAGCATGGCTGTTGCCTAAGCTTGTATGATGAAGTGTATTTGTACATATTTTCTTTATGAACCTCATGTAATGCTTCTGCATAATCATCCAAGATCAATTGTTTAATCCAGATCAATTATGTTCCTTATTTATAGATCATTTTTATTTCGTGGAGAAACTTCTAAGTTGATTGGCATAAACGAACAGCCTTATTGTATATTCACATAATAATATAATGTAATGAACAAAGTAAAATAAAAATGTTTAGTAAAAAAAAAACAAGAGCATAAAACATGTGGACATGTACATGAAATAAGAAAGACTATAGTAATATAAATATGTTGCCAAAACAAAAGAATGCTTGCCCAACAATTGTGATGTTATTCACAAGCTAATAACGTGTCAAAATGATATTTTAAAATCATGTATATATAACTTAGAATTTTTTGTATTGCTTTAATATATTGTTGTAAAGGTAAAAGGAATGGCATAAAAAGAACCAAAAAGGAATAATTAATCAGCATCCACTTCCTGTAGAAACGGATTGATTGAAAGAACAAAACCAAGATGATTTCCTTCTCTCAGTTTGAGAACTTGATCTTCCAAAACCAGAACCAGAACATCTTGTCAAATGGTTCCTTAAGTTTCTTCTACTAGCACTTGTGCAAGGAACCAATGAAGGAGTAACATCAGCTCCCAAACAGAGACTAGAGTTGAGTCTGAATGAAGAGAATTGACAACTCAAGGAACGAAATCTTCTTGAAGGGGAAGAAAATTTGGATCCACGTGAAGTTATTGGTTTGCAAAATGGTGTTGTCATGTCAGTGGAATCACCAAGAACTTCACTTGAACACGTGCAAAATGTTAAGGACAAGTTTGTTGTTGTCCTTTGCATTACTTTTGGTAGTGGTCTTGTGTCTGGAAGCTTAACAAATGAGACTATACTGCGGCGACATAGAGGACAAGCTATTGAACCTGGGGGACCATTTGTTCTTGTTGAAGTTGAGTTTGTGGAACATAGGTACAAGGCACACTGTGTACAGAATTCATGATCACAACCTACATTATCAATTTATCATATGCATTAGTCCACATAAATAGTAATTTCCGATAACAATAATTTCCGATGTCATAGGTCTATGGGGTGTCACATTAACAATATTGGTTTAGTGTTGGAGTTGACTTGTATATGACAAAATCGCACATAGGACCACTGTAACTTAGCTGCATTTAGTTTCAACAAAATCACGTTGTCATTTTGGTTCTAATGTGTGGCATAATTTTGCCAATAAAATACAAAGAGGTATATGACAAAATATGGGGTGTAAAATTATAAACCAGTAGAGGTTGAAGAGAAAAGACATGAAAATATAAAATGAAATAAATGGAAGAAAAAAGGATCACATGGATTTGACACCAAACACGTTCATGGAAAATAAAAACTGAGCAATGTCTGGTGGTGAGAAAGGGATATGACCGTGCAATAACTCCATATAGAAACACTTGCAAAATACGTTTCTCTATGGCTCTATTCCTTTACCATTGATTCAAAGGTTGTCATTACCAACATAGAAGCATAGTTATGTTTTTTCCATTTGTTTTTGGTGTGTGAACATGTGCTGTCACCATTACTTTTTAATTATTTGCTCTTATTATTTGACAGAATCATACCATTTGTAGAAAACATATCCAAGCCTGACCAATTACTTAATATATGTAAATAAATATATCAGTCAAAATGAAATGACTAGATATTGTAAATAGAACATTTAGATTTTTGAGAATATCTACTTTGAATGTATTTTCTGGTAATGAGAGCAAGCTTCCTTGACATTGCAATTGTTGCACATAAAAAGTTTAAGCATCTTAAAAGTCCAGATCATTTTTCCATGTAAAAGCATCTATATCAGCATTGAGTGTAAATTAAAAGTGTGTTATACCTTCTACAGCGACCATACATTTCCTTTCCAAACAAACTGCACATGGATCTAAGCATATAGGTGCTAATTCACTTGTCCTCCAGCCACATTCTCTGTTAGGAATTGATAACAACATAAGCAAGAAGAGGGAAAGATCAATAATAGTAACCTTTGGAATACATAAAATTTGAAGCAGGGTAAAGTAGCTTTGATCAAATCAAGTATAGATAAAATTATGTAGTAAGTTCACTCATTATTATCAACATAAGTGCATTAAAATATTAGAAGTGTGTCCCGTTTCATTTACTTAAAAACTTGATAATCTAATAGGTTGATTTGAACAAATATAACCTAATTTGGTTTAAACTATAAATGAAATGAAAATATCAAAGCACTTTCAGTGAAGCTTGACACTCTGAAATTAAATATGTAATTAATGAACCTTAAAAAGACTAAACTCCTCTAGTTAGCAACAAATAGTTTGTTTGTTTTTGAGCTAGGGATCTCTCCACACCATAGTATTGGCAAAAACTATTTTGAAGATCTATAACTCAACCAAATATGCACATAATCACATGAACAACAACCAAATGAACATAAATTCGAGTAAATTTTTCCTAGTATCGTAGAATTTTATTCAGAACTCTTTGATAATCATGCTTGTCACCACATTCAAAGTATAATCAGTTAAATCCACTTGCTGGCTGCTAGTTAACTTGAAATCAGAGCAGAGTCAATAAATTCATGGAAATAAATGTCATTATTAAAATCAAATGATGCTAATTTCTATGAAAACAATTTTTCACATGGTTTTTCCCTTACAGCCCAAAGCTGCTGTCAACCAATATCAATCTTGAAAGGTTATTGATTGTAAGAAAGAAATTGGTTGAATTTTGAGAGGATGGCTCTGAAAGACACATACCTAGCAATTTTGACAATGCTCATAAGTGGAAGAGATATACATGGCGACGGAAGAACTTGTAAATTTACGGCTGGAGGTGTTTTTAAGGTGTCCTCAAGCCAACTTCTATGCCATGAACGAGCAACCATCAAGGGAGTCCATCTTCAAAACAAAATCAATAGAGTAAACTAAACAATTTGAAATCCATCTAAGATACATAGTGCTTGAGACAATAAAAATCTCTGTTTGCTACATGCAAGTACAACAAAGTTCCATACATAAACTTATAAAATTGTACATAGTTCCAATACGATAGATAGTGAATCTCGTATTAAGTTAAAACAAAGGGTAAAGATTATTAAATTTCCTATGATCTAAATAGATCATAATATTTATATCTTTAACATGCCAAGCTGTAAATAAGGTAAGTTTATCACACATCAAACTTAACAAATACTATGTATTTATACATACCCATTTGCATTCTCAGCAGTCAGACTAGCACCCTTGGCAATCAATAGCTGAATACACAATAAAAAATAAATGTAAATTCAATATGAAGAGCAGCAATATATTCAGTTCCAAAATTATATTTTTATCCTAATATGAAACAGTCTTCTAAAGGAAAATAGAAACACACTTGACAACATTGTGCATTTCCACCACATGCTGCATAATGGAGTGGAGTGCTCCCAGAACCTGTAAATAAAAAGAGATAGCGGTTAGTGGAGATCAAACTAATTAAATTAGGGGTCCACTTTAAACATGTAGCATTTTCTCTTATGTAGTACAAGGGGAAAAAATTAGTTCAAATCTCTCTCCTACTTGAATTCAATAAATGTTTACTGAGAGCTATACTGCTAAGATTTAGAAGTAGATGAAAGAGGGAGAAAAACCCACTCAGACACCAAGGTTGTGCTTAGTAAACATTAGACAAGAGGAAAACAGTGCAATGTGTAGAATGTAGATAATGGAATATGATGGGAAGGTTTTTAGTATTAGTTCATTGTTCTTCCAGCTCATGCTATATGAGGATAAATTAACAGTTTTGGTTTAGAATATAGTAAATGTTTAGATTGGGGGGTGAGATTGGCAGAATCACGGAGGGCCACCATGGTTTTAACAAACGTACACTTTGAAGCTTCAATAAAATCACCGTGCCAGCGTGATTTGGTCAAACTCAACGCCAATCCAAGCATGAGTTGCAGTTGAATTTCTACCACTACAAATTTTGTTGTGCCAAGCCATTGTAAAGTAAGTTAGCTATCAAGTTCAACTACGCACTTCCTAAAATTTCTCTACAAACCAAATGTTGAACAATATTGATGAGAAATGGCCAGGGTGTGTAGGTTTGGTTACAATACCAATTATGCATGTTTCCAAAAGTAGTAAAGTACAATAAAGAAGCACACATGGATATGGAAACAATTGACAGATAGTAGGAATATAAATGCCGACTTTCCAAAGCAAGTATTTGACATCACTTAATCACATGAACTAGGAGATGATAAATAATTACCAATTAAATCAATAGTAGTTCCATCCTCTACGGTAACCTCGGACACAGAAGCTCCCAAGTCCAAGAGCAACTGCACACTTTCAACATGGCCATTCAATGCTGCCATATGCAGTGCAGTGATGCCTCCATCAGAAGTTTTGTTAATTACCTCGCAAACACCACTTTGAATGCAACCATTCAAAGACAGAATTAACTTACTGCAACAGTTTATAATGGATGGCTACAATAGAACTTCTGAGTGAGAGTACCTTTGATCAAATTCTGAGATTGATGGCTGATCACCTGTCTGTAATATATCCCAAAAGTTAGGGATGCTTGGTATATAGTCTGCAAGGATTAGCCGAATGCACCGAGTGTGGCCATTTAAAGCAGCCAAATGGAGGGCAGTACCTCCATTTAGGTAATCTGTTTTATGAATCTGCAGTCCAATTTAACAAGCAATTTTTTATACAACTCATTCTACCAAAAATTTATCACATTGTTGATAAAATAGCACAAAATCGGTTTGCAGTGATGATCTTACATTGGCTTTAAAAATAATCAGGGTCTGAACCACCTCCCAATGACCATGTTGGCAGGCTTGCATCAATGCAGTCTGTTAATGATATAAACTGTAAAGTAAGTAAAAGAAGTTTCCCTCCCTAAATGAAAGAAACATGGTGCTGTTCATATCCAAAACAACAAAAGTTTAAAGCATTTAACATTAGAATGTACAGTTTTAGACAATGAACATAAGGTTGTGTGCTAGATCAATGTTTTCAAGGGAAAAACGCGGAGAATAGTGGTTTGTTTGAATTCTCCTATGCTACAGCGCCGTTGTAGGCACAATTTGACAACAATTTGTAATAAATTGTATACCGTAAAACAGTAGCAGTTTGTCCAAACTCCGTCAATCTGTCATGCTATAGCTGCTATTTGACATGACTATGCTAGATTGAGCTATAACTTTGCATTTATGCGACGATAGATATAGTCAACTAAATTAAGGAAAAGAACACTGAAACAGAATAATATTGGATTACCTGACCACGATAATTCCTGAGATTAATATCAACACCAGACTCAAGCAAGAGATACACTATCTACAATGCAAAACACAATAGATAGATATGTTAAAGACTAATTGCAAAAATCATGATACAAGAAAATGAGGTGCATTGAATTGTAATTATATACCTCATGGTGGCCATGAGCTGCAGAGTAATGTAAAGGAGAATTACGAACTCCAAAAGTTGAATACCTTGCGAGACGTGGATTATATTCTAACAAGGCCTTAGCCTCTTGAACATCACCATCTCTTGCTGCAGAAACTAGTCTCTCCCCAGATGCAGAACACCCAAAAGAATTCCCAACCAGGCTTAGAAATTTCATTTCCCTCAATAATTATTAATCAACACAACAATTAACTATAATCAAGAAATTGGAATCAGGACCAAGGTTCCTTCACACACAGCCTTATAAAAAATCCCAAATTTCACTCTTTGAAAAAAAAATCATCTGACGTGAAATCTTCAAACCTTAATCAATTAAAAATGCTTATATATACAATCATTCACTCGTTTATTCAATCCACCAAACCAACAACAACTCAATTAAGATTTCTCTAACATCAAAAGAAATTGGTTGCAACCGTCAAAACCACCCTCACAGGATTCTTGAGGTTCTCTCCACAAACCTTAAACCTAGGCAACTGTAGAATTCCTGTGTCTCAAACTGCTCATTAAATATTAAAAAACCAATCATTAACATTTTTTTTTAAGCAAATAAAAACACACAATTTTCAAAGCAAATCTTTGTACCTTAAAGAAGAATCCACAATTCACGAAGCGGATATCGTGTCCCTGACATCAAAATCTTAATATTCCTTGTAAAGAATGAAAAAACACCCAATTTTTCTATTTCCTAATACAACAACATTTACAATCATACCAAAAATGAATAAGAAATCAAAAAATTCCCTTCATAGACAAAGATTTTCTTCCATTTTCTGGTTTGTAGGAGAAGATTGATGAAATGAAATGAAATTCAAACCACCACCTTCTCCTCCATTAACCGAAGGGATGCAAAAAAAATAAAATACAACGAGGATAGAGAATTTGCTAAAAAAAAGGAGATGAATAATTTATATCCGAAAAAGGTGACAGATTGTATTGGAAAAGAGGAAGGTGAGAGAGAGTTGTGAGGTTCGTTCTTCTTTGATCACAAACAAAACAAGTAAGTACTAGCGGCAAAAACAACAAGAGAGAGAAAAGGTTAATACTATTTTGTTGTTGTGAGCATGATTGATTGGAATGGATATTATTAAAAGAGAGTCAACATAACATGGTAGTTGTATTGTTTCTTTCTGTGTCCCCTCTGTTTACGGAAGATAAATTCATTCCATATATAATCACCGAACGAACACACACCTCAAGGCCTTCAAACTTGCTTACTTACACTAGATTCACCTAGGCCTAGCTTAGGGGTCAAAATCCTACTAGTACTCGATAATAAGAGTAGTACAACAAGATAAATCATCAAATTGGTTCATATCTTTTTAATAATCATTTTTAGTATGTGTTTCTTCTCGCATTTGGTTGGACGTAGCCGCACGTTAAATAAAAAGCTTAAATGTAAAGCTTCTTGAAACTGCGCTGCCTCTAGACACGATAATTGGATATTGGGTGCACAACCAAACAGATGTTTAATTTAATATTTGACTCTATTAGTATTTTCTCAATTCGGTCATTGTCTTTATGTTTTTTGTCACATAATGAGGGACTTAATTGAAAAACTTTTAACAAAGACAATGACTAGCTTGTATTAATAGAGTCGGATACTAATTTGATAGTGTCTTACAAAAACAGAGACCAATTTAACGGTTTACTCGCCGATTTTGTTAGGGGGTTAACGATTATCGTTTAAAAACTCACACAAATACAAATGAAAGATCCCGAATTTAAATTTGGATGATCGTATAAAATGTTAAACTAAATAATTTTGTATTGGACGATAGGCTAGGTCTTTTTTCTCTTTTTTGAAGTTAAACTACTACATTAAAATTGACACCAAGAAAAATAAAACACGAGGTCTTAGAATTGAGTCAAGTTTTATACACTCAAGAAATTAAATCTTTGAAATAAATGTACTGATTTGTTTGACATCTTAGGGTCTGTTGATGGTCGGGATAGATAGAGATGTAATAGGATATGAAGCTGGATAGAGACAAAATATGATATGAACATAATAAACATTAATCATATCATGTGTTTGACGTTCACATGGTAACAAACGCGATGTCATTATAATTAAATGAAAAAATTACTCTTATAATTAATTAAATATTATAAAAACGGCATGTAATTAATTATAATAACAAATATATGATACCATTATTTTAAAAATGACAACATTTAAAAATGACAGAATGTCATGATAATTATTAATGGTGTGTTTGTTTCAAGTTTACCAAATTTATTTCAAGGAATAACATCCCTTGGAATATAAAGATGGGAATTTTATTCCAAGGTATTTAGGAAAAATATGTTTGGTTAACTTTATAATATTCCTAGGAAGCATAAAAATAGAGATTATAATAGGTAACTATTTATGAATTTATTTTCATCTCCATGGGAACTTTATTCCCACCCTTTTCCTTAGGAAATTTTTTCTATTCCCAGGAACGTTTTATACCCCGTTATAAAATTTAGTAAACTTGTAACAAACATAGACATATTTATTCCTATCATTTTATTCGCGGGAATCAACAAATATAACTTGAAATAAACACACCTTAAGGAATGATCTTCTTATGCTATCATGATAGTTTCTAACCCGACCTATACCCGGGATAAAAACTACAAAGAAAAGTCAAGATAAGATAAAAAAATAATTTATTTTAGCTTATCACTTTAATGCATCAAACATGATAATTAAGCAGAGTATGATTAATATATCATATTATGTCATGATCATCAAACGTACCCTTAATGTTAATATCTTTCTATTGGCCAAATAGGTAAATTAATCATTGAAATGGTAAGCGTATTTTAAAATAGTCTCTTATCTCTTATATTTACAAATTAGCAAATATGTACGGTCTAAATTGTAAAATACCATTCAAAATGGTTATTGTATCAATTATGAAATTGAAATGCCTATAAGAGTAAACTTTCATTTTGATATATGAAATTTGAAATTGTGTAACTGTTTGGACAAACTAGTCCTTTCACTCTCCTCGATCATTGCGTGGTACATCTTTATCTTTATATCTATAAATGTTAGATAGTCTTCAATCAACCCTAATTAACCCTAATTCCGTCCTTTTTGGCGGGACTAAATATTTTTTTTGAAAAAAAAGGTTTGTAGGGAATTGAACTAGGTACCCATGACAACTCCTCTAAAGCTTTTACCACTAGACCACTAACATTTTTATTGAAACATTGTCGATTCTAAAATGCATATGCAATCAATCCTAAATGTCTTTTATTTAAGCCACTAACACTCATTTTTATTGTGTTTATTTCCAAGTTTGATCCCATTTTCATTTTTCTTCATGCAAACTGAATGTTTCTAATTTACTTTTTTGATATTTTACATATCAGTCACTCTCAATTCTCACTTAGTTGATTGTTTCTATGACTTTGAATGTAACTCTAAAATTAATAATATAGCCAGTTTGATATTTAGTATATATAAATGTTAAACAGTTCAAGAAATCGAACAAGGTACCATATGCTTACGGTTTGCAACTATAACCACTATGCCACTTCTATTTTTGTTGAAATATTGTTGCTTTCAAAAATGAAATACATGACTAAAACATTTTTTTAAAGCCCCAACCGCCCTAACGGTTTCCTCTCTCATAACAGTTATTTTTTATTATTAGCGGTACCTTTATTGATAGTAGTTCTTTTTTTTTTTTTGTGTACGCTAACTACGTGTTACGATATTAAAGTTGCATCTTTAAAATTGTAGATAATTTGACT
>Ga0315915_1000868_pt1 | contig 34073 bp, 7 predicted proteins | sample MpolbnodulesMG_FD_207738 | JGI IMG/M metagenome (GOLD analysis project Ga0315915, IMG submission 207738) | Medicago polymorpha root nodule microbial communities from Los Angeles, California, United States - branched nodules | ecosystem: Host-associated > Plants > Roots > Nodule | place: USA...
TTTATTACCGAGTGCTTTCGATTTCTTCAATGATTTCAGCTCATCAATCAACTGAATCAAGTTGTTGTAAGAGTGTCCACCTTCCTCTATAGTCCTCTTGGCAGCATCACCAAGTTTCTTTGCTCTCATCCTCATTTCTTTGCTCTCTTGTCCACTTCCCATCAAAATCTCAACAGCCTTTGCAATCTCTTCCCTTCTCACCATTGCCTCTACACAGATGCTATCCCATGACTTGTTTTCTTTTGCTCCAACAGGTACCCCTATCTTCAAAACATCAACAACCAACTTCTCATTGTAAAATTGCTCAGCAAACATTGGCCACGCAATCATTGGCAAACCAGCATTCAAGCTTTCAAGAATCGAGTTCCAACCACAGTGAGTCACAATCCCACCTGTTGCAGGGTGATCCAATATCTGAAGCTGTGGTGCCCAGTTCCATATGATAAAGCCCTTTTTACTTTCTTTCATTCGTTCCTCAAAATCTTGTAGGAAATTGTTTTCACTTTCATCTATATCATTTTTCCTTACAACCCAGATAAAATTATGACCGGAATTTTCAAGCCCATGTGCAATTTCTACAAGCTGAGCATGAGTTAGCCTAGTTAAACTTCCAAAACTTACATAAAGTACGGACTCATTTTGCTTTGAGTTATGCCAATTTAGCCACTCTGCCTCTTTTCCATTCACCCCCATATGTCCCATGTCACCCTTCTTTTCATCATCCTTTTTAGCCCAAGCTGAAACTGGTCCTACACTCCAAGATTTGATCCCCCTTGTAGTTTTACTAAGCTTCTCATAATCACTTTCCAGTTCATGAAAACTATTGTATAGTGTGCCATAGCTTTTCTCCTCTGATTCATAAATTGGTTCAAAATAGGCTGTGGCAGGATTCTTTTCCCTTAACCAATCAGGAATCTGAAGAGGGGTCATTTCAATGGTATGAGGTAAACCAGGAATAGTAAATTTCTGTGTATCAGAAGCTAAATTATCATGAGGTCTATACTTCATGATCAAATGAAAGGCACAGCTAGAGAAGTAGCTTGAGCTATAAAAGTGAATCCTTGGAATGTTTAGTTTTGCAGCTGCTTCCACAGTCCAACGATACATCATATCAGTGACTATACAATCTGGTTGAAGTTCTTTAAACAAAACCTCAATCGGATCTCGAAGCATCGATATTCCAAGGTTGATTTTACCAAGAATTTCTGAGGAAGTTCCATCTTTGAGATTTTCAACACCATCTGGAAGACCAACTTGAGCTGAAGGGAACTGAATAAGATGAGTTTTGATAGGGTATCCTGAACTGATGTCACTGTCTATGGTTTTTTGGAAGGTTAAAGCATTGGCATGTGTAGTAATGATGGTAACATTAACACCATGTTTGGCAAATAATCTTGCTGTGTCTATCATGGGAATCATATGGCCAGGAGATGGGAATGGAAGAAAAGTTACATGAAGTTGAGATGTCATTGTTGCTTTTGAAATAATTGAGGTGGAAGTGTGTTTCTGTTACTTGAAGAGTTGATATTTAAGGGTAGTTTCTGTGGCTGGAATTAATTGTTTTTCAAAGTGGGAACATGCCACCTCTTCGTCCCATAATATATTCAAAAGCAAAAGAAAAAGGTGATAAGCCTAGGTTATTACTTTGTTTGTACCAACACACATGTTTCCATTCCTTCTTTGTTAAGTAATTAAGAATTGTGTGCACACCTCCTCCATGTTAAGAGAAAAGAGGCAGCTGTTTGGTCACCTTTTCTCTAATTTATACACTTGGTGATAACCTATTATAAAATAGTAATGAGGAAACAAAGAGTAAATGTGTTCTAGAGATTGTCACGTTAGAACATTGATGATGCGACCCCTGAAAAAAATCCTTGGTGTGACATTATTATGGCCCTTGTTTTTTTCAGATTTTTTTTCAAAAAAAAAATATATGTATATTTTTCTTTAAAATAATCACTTTTTTCATTTTTAAGTGTTTGTTTAGGATTTATAGAAAAATTATTTTATCAAAAAAATCTTTTTAGACCTTAAAATGGAAAGCTATTAAGATTAACTTTTCTCAAAATCTATTTTTTTTCAAAAAGCAAAGAGGTAACATATGCACAAGTTAGAACTCATTTTTTTTTAAAAAAAATTGATTTTTATGGGTAGTAGGCAAACAAAAATAACTTCAGATTTTTTTTTAAAATCTCTAAAAAAAAATCACTAGATTCTTTTAACACAAAATCTTTTAACACATCACATCTAACCATGCGATATGTCCTCTTTCCTTTTCGGTGTTAAAGGTTTTAATTAAGAATTAGTGCAATAAATACTAGAAATATAGTAGTTGTTTAAGATAAGATTTGATATAGTGAATAAAAAAGTCATTATAAAATATTGTATAAAGTTCATAAAAAATAAATATTGAGATTGAAAATATAATAACATACTAGTATAATATTTTTCTTTTAAAAGTTTCGAGGGACCATAGCTGTAAAAACAGACTAACCCGTATGGGCTGACCCTTAAGCCTAATTAGTTGTAGGGCATGTGCCTTAAATATTGAGTTCGAACTTTTATATGGCTTTTTAGTCCGGCTCTAAAAAGCCTGGTATCCATTTGGGCTACCCGTATGGGTCGTGGGTAGCCCGCCAGCCCGCATAACAAAATCTAGGATTGAATGAGGCAATGTATGTGTATGTATAAGAAAATCTCTATGCAATATATTTGGTTTTGCCCGTTAGCCCGTAAGACCGTGGCTAGCCCGCATTTTGAAGCTGGGACTGAATGAGGCATGTATGTGTGTATGTATGTATAAGAAAATCTCTACGCAATATATTTGGTTTTGCATTTGTTTTTGTATTTGTCGGTTTTCTTATTGAGAAGTAACTGCATGTTGTTTGGTGAAATGCCCCAATGGAATGATAGGTTTAGATTTATTTTTAAAACAACAAATTGTTGAAATCTACACTGCATAAGATGAACGGTGAAGCGAATCAAAGAAACTACAACGAATACTGTAAATATGGCGAACTTGCTCGTCTATATGACGATTCAAGAGGGAAGCTAGAAGGGGGTGAATAACTTCTTTTCGAATAAGGTGTTTGCTAAAGCGTAATTTTGAAAACCCTTTAAAAATATTTATGACTATTGGATTTATGTTAACGATTCAAATGATAAGACTAAAATTAGTGTGTAATAACAACAATTCAACTATGAATAAGAAATTCAACAATGAATTGTATTTGCTAATTCAATAACCAATACACAATCCAAATCACAAAATTAAACTATCACAAACCAACAAATTGATAACAAAAGACAATTGATATATGAATGAATTATTTAGAAGTTAATTTCCAAGTTTGATCATGAATGAGTTTAATGTTTATAAACCTCAATCAAGAAGATTGAGATTACTTTAATGCAAAATTAACACTCAAATTTAAGTGGTAATAAATTCATTCCATACGTTTATATATCACAGTTAAATTGTTGAAACTAAAATGGTAAGGAAGAGAAGGACATCGGGATTTATAAAGGTTCTCCCTTTTCGTCCTCGCTAGGGGTACATCCTCTCTTCGTAGAAGAATACATCTCTTCTACGAGTTTCCACTACGATGAAAATCTTTACAAGTGTATGATTACAAAGATTCTTTCCATTCCTAATATTCTATGCTAAGCAATCATAGAAGATTCAATCTTCAAGACCTCTTTAAATTAGACAACCACATGATCTTCCAATCTCAAGCATGCACACAATCATTTGATCTTCTACTCCAAGAAATCATCTTTACTATGCTTCCACTTCGATCCCCTTGCACCTTAAATTGTTGAGAAACAATCCCCACAATTACCTTTGGAGGGGAAAAGTACTTTCTTTTCCTTTATATCCTTGATGCTCCAACTCCCTAACAATCTAGATCTCAAATCCTACAAGAGTGCTTAAAAAAAGTGTTTAATCTAAAGAATGTTGTAGAGGATTAGAGGGAGGAGACTTTAGTGTGTGTTTGCAAATTGATTTTGTGTTTAGAAAGTGTGTGTGTGTGTGTGTGAGGGTGTATATAGGTGAGTGGGAAAAGTTAATTTACCCACAACATAACAAACTTGAGTAGTATCACATGAATATTGATGCGAAAGTCAAGAAATATGAATCGAATCAATCATTTTCCAGATGAAGATTAAATCGATTCAAATCTACATAAGGTGGGATTAGAATTGAATCATCACTTGCAGATGAAGATTGATACGATTCAAAGATCATTGATACAAATCAATGAGTAATGATCAGATACCAGAAATGCCAACTGAATTGATTCAAAAAATCGAAGGATAATTTTGAATCCAATCACACCTTTAGAAAAACAAAGATTCTCGAGACAAATGATGATTCAATTCATAAATGATTGGCAACATTCTAAATTGAATAAAAAACCCTTAAAAACACAATTTTGAGAAATTTTGACTACCAAGAAACTCCTAAACTCAATACTAATGCTTGTTAACATAGGACACTATTGTCGATGATCTGAGATCTTGGATTAGATTGGGTGCTTTCACAATTAAGCTATTTTAATAAGAGGAAAGAAACACAAAACAACATCATAATAAAAACATTATCAAAACCTAAACTAAATGATTGAAGGAGAAACTACATATCCAACCTCCAAAAAAAACACCTTCCAAACAAAGCACACAAAAAACCTTACAACAAAACAAAACCAAACAAAAAGCTATCTCAAAAGACAATCTCTAGGATTCTAACACCAGTAAAAGTATAGACATGATGAAAATTTTAAATGATTTAAATCTGTCATGACAACACCTTGATTTCATCTACTATGTCATCAACCCCTTTAACACAATCCTTGAAAATTACGTCGTTTCTAATCTTCTATATCACCCATATAGTGGCATGGAAAATTAACCAACAACACATACGACGAATCTTGTTTGTAAACTGCACTTTCCAACATTCAAAATACACAAAATTATGAAGAATTAAAAAGTTAATCTTGAGTCACCGAAACACCTTTTCCCTCTTTTTAAACACCATGTCAGAATGCTAGAAGACATGAGAAGATATTTCTTCACCACCATCACCACCAAAAAGAGCATATTACAAGGAAGCACCCGCGTCAATAAGACATTTCTCTTTACCAAGTTAATCTTAGTTGGATTTTAGGATCCGCAGGAAATCTTCCTGAGAATATATCCGCACGAAATGTCAATAAATCTGCAGCTAAAGTTTGGTCAGTTTTAAAGAGTTTACCTGCCCGCAAGCTTGTTTACTGCAAACAATCCGCAGGTACAACCGTAGCAAATGACACAGGAAAATCCGCAGGAAATGTTTTTAAGAGCAAAAATAATAATTGGTAAATCTGTAGCTCAGGCATTTAAATTTATTTAATTTAATAAAAAGATAATAAACTTCAAAGCATTCTATTTATTTAAATAAAAAAAGGTACAATTTCTCTAAAACATTTTAGTAAACAGTATGTGTAGCATGAGACTATGCAAACTAGTTGCACTATAACTTTACCTAGGCATATATAGCCTTTAAAAACACTGAAATTTCAATAGAATGTTTTACAATTGAACTAAACATACAACAAAATAAAATACCCCGATTGATAATGTCTCATCCTTCTCAAAAGTTTGTTACACTAACACCACCTAACATACTCCATATAATGGATCACATACATATAGCATCTTCAACAATTCCCATTGTCAATGGATATGGTGCAAGATAGCTTTCATTTGTAGTGGGTTGTCTCTCCCCATCACATTTACCTCCAGAATTCCACTGCCCCCATCTGCAAATTTCAGCCATCGAATCAATTACTTAACCACATAATAGAGACACGATGTAAAAATAAAACGAAGTAGATGTACACATTCTTCTTACTTGTAGTGAGAAGCTGAAAATCCAGTGAAAAAGACCCTTGTACGTGTGCTATCAACTGTGGAATCAACCCACTTAGCCCATGTCTTCAGTGCTGGTCGTAATGCTTCCGAAACTTCTAATCTGTCGTAGACATTATTACCTTCCTGAAAGTAGTTTCTACTGCAAGAATGAAAATTGATAGTAGTTAGCCTTTGAACTACTTATTAATAATAAAAGAATAGTGTTTTAGCAGAATTGTTTTTTACCCAATTTTTGTCTTTTCATGATTCCACCAGTGTCCTGTGTTGAAAATGATTATATCAGCATCATAATACGGAGACTTGGAAGCTTGAATCATATCAAGCCTAAGAGTTTCTCTTTGAGGAACTTCATCGTTACGTGACACTTTCCATTCTTGTACAAGAAATGGGGATTTCACAATGTCTATGGAGCATCCATAATCCTAATTAACATCACAACACATCAAAAACACAATATCAAACCTTAAACCTTATGCAAGCAAAAGCTCTATAATCATTCACAAACAAACAAACACATTCAACATCCTAACACACCTGTCCCACCAAATTACAGTCAAACTACTATACTAACTTAGAAAATGGGATTTGCATAGGAGTAATTTGCAGGGATGTAGTTATTATAATTGTAATAATAGCCAGTATTAGGAGGAACAAAAGGTGACCTGTAATACATCATCTGAGGCTGTTGTTGCATAGCATGCCTTGCCAGCATGTTCATCAATGAAGATGGATGGTTATTGAAACCATTCATATTTATTAACATATATGATGGACATTGGCCAGTAACAAAAGCACCATTTGGAATAGCTGCAGACACTACAAGAAAATATGTGCACAACAGCTCTGCAAAAGGGACAATAACCCTGTAACAATCCAGCAGTCGACACTAGTTGGACATTGAAATAAAAATGTGCCACTTAGTTTCTGCACCAATTCAACAGTCGACACTCTGTTGGACATGAATTGATTAATTCATTAACATGTCCTTCGAAAATACTATACTATAGCTTAAGATACACCAGAAAATTAAAATTTGGAACCAAATGCAGAATAAGGCAATAAAGATATGTTCGTCTCCTAACTAGGAACACTCATCAGCAAAGAATTAATAACTCAGGTACATCTTTGATAATATTAAACACAACGCAGTTAACATAGTTGTACCTGTTATTTTGCTTCCTTTAGGTACCAGTAACAACACCATGGTTCTGCTCATGAGTATCAAATTTGTATCATCGCTCTAGCCTCGAACTGCTCTTCACTTAATTTAGCCACTTCCCTTTCATAAACTTCTCAACAGAAGCATATCTCACATGCTAAATTCCAAATTGCTTCAGACACTTCTCGAATAGCTTCCAATCATCCAAAACAACCAATAAGGACACTAGATTTGATATGAACAGGCTAAGTATAACAAATGAATTAAAGCATATTAGCCACAAAGCTAACACAGATACATCACTCAAATATCAACAAAGAATATTTGATATAAACAGGTTGACTATAAACAAATGAATTAAAGCATATGAGCAAAATGATTGATTTGTGATAAATTTATATATACATATATATGTTGATATCAGCAATAAATAAACTTTAGCTACAATTAGTGCAACTTTCATTAGTGTGGTTGGTTTCAGAATTTATGAGGTCAAACTCAATTTAGCATCTATTTTTCAAATTTGAAGGACCTGTTGAAACTTGAAAGTACTCTTTACTCTATATGTTTCCTTGTGAAGTCAAGTAACACACATCTATAGTAATTTGTCACACATCTATAAATGTTTTGATTTCTACAGTTTGAGAGAGAGATAAACACAACCCTTTAACAATTTGAGAGATAGATAATAAATTAAAATATACCTGTGAAGTTCATCATAGTCAAAGTCTTATCCAATTGCCTGAACAGAAATGAAATAATAAACAGGTTATAGCATATTCAAAATTTGAAAATGGAAATACCATTTAACAGAAAAATATCAGCACAGTAGGAAATCATACCTTTAACCCTGCTAGAGTTGTTCCATAAATCTTGTAAAGAAGTTTTCTTAAATAATCAGTTTTCCTTGGATCTAAGCCAAGCTTTTCTTCCATGTAGTCTGTGATCAATGTAACATTCATGTTAATACTAAAAGTATCAGCTATTGTAAAACACATTATTAATACTGAGAATAATTTGACCCACTAAACGAGAACCTTGTCAATTAATTTACACATTAGATTATCATATGTCAGCCACACCCACAAAAAACACTTTAGAAACAGGACGTAAAATACCTTGATCTGAAACATATTTGTACATCTCCAATGCACAGAGCAGGTTCAGGTGGCATGACTTCTTGAAACCGGTTCTCCTACACAATATATATGCACCAGAAAGTTTTAAGTTTCATATAGAAATATATTATTTTGTACATCATTATTTTGGAGCGATGGTAAAACAGTGATAAGAGAGAAGCGATGGTTGTTACACTGAGTTTTTTTTTAATTTTTTTAAGGATTGTTACACTGTTTTTTTTATCTGAAAATAATATATATATTTTTTGGTACAATAAAATAATATATATTTTATTATGAGCTTTGCTAATTTAAACCAACTAAAAAATAAATCGGTAAGTGTGCACCTTTTTAATTGGATAAAAAAACTCAATTATCTTTTCCAACTATTTTTATAGAAGGCTATTTTATCAATTGTATTTAATTAATTAAAAAAAATTAAAGTGAGTCTAAGTTAATTTCATGAAAAGTGCGAAGAATCTGAAAATATGCGAGGAATTAATGTATTACCATTTATCATTTCAAATAAAAAAAATAAAACTTTTTCACGATCTATAAAAAAAGTTTAATTGCAAACCTCATATTATAATAGAACAATATAATATTGGATGTATGTGTAAAAAATTTAAATCAACTATATATCAATTAAAATCCAAAGTAAATTGTTAAACCTTTACCAATTCAATTTTTTTTCCTACCCAACTTAGACAAAATGTTTTGGTTTCAAATCTTTACTTAATTCTTCCTTTTTAATTATTTAAACTATAAGTCTCATCAGCCATCAACTATAAACTGCAAACTTTCAATTGCCTTTTGATTTTTAACTGCCACGAATCTAATTGTCCTTTTTAAATGAAAGAGAAAAACTAATTAAATTAACTTTGTAAATACACAATAAATAAGGTGTTCTATTCTACATACAATTTTTAAGTCTTTTTGTCGATGTTTGTGGTCTAATGTTATGTTATTTGTTAAAATATTTTAATTAACATATTTTTTTTAAGGAATTCAAATATTTTAGAAAGAAAAAAAATATTTTAATCACAATCGACAGTAACAGTTTACCATTTAATTTAGATATGTGTTGATTTGATTATAGAGTCCATATTCAATATCTAAAATTAAGAAATACAAAATTCAATGAAGAAAGAAAAAAAACAAAACAAACTCAAAATTCAATGAAAAAATAAAAAAATAAACAAACCGCAGGAAACTCCGCAGGAAATGCCAATTGAAAAACTGCAGTAAAATCCGCAGAAATACCTGCGGAATTTCCTAAGCAAACGTTGAAATCATATTCGTCAATAGTTCTGCAGGAAGATCCTCAGCAAATTAAATTTTACCTGCGGATATTCATGCGATATCTGGATTCGCAGGAAGCTTCGTAAGACTAAAGTTATCCACAGCAAAATCCTGAGGTATTCCCGCGGATTGTTTTCCGCATAAACATCCGCAGGAAAAACTAGTGATTCTAGTAGTGAGATGAATTAAGTATTACAAGGCCAACTACTGGGAAACCAGAAGAAATGATGAAAAGTGAATTCTCATTGATTAAACAATCATTACAATAGGTATATATACATGTGCTCTAGAGTAAGATAAGCTAACATGTATGGTAAGTAGCATATAACTGCCTAAGGCTTATTACTTGCAATACAAGGAAAGAGAAGAAAATTGAATTCATCATGACATCACGTTCTTAGCTTAATATGAAAATTGCTTAGTAAAACTAAAAACTAACTTATTTTATCATCATTGGATGCTATTTCATATTATTGAAAGCCTTCATCTGCTACACCTTCTGAAGTATCAAACATTACTCCTCTATTTGAATTATCTAATCTGATTGCTCACCCAGTGCTTTAGATTTCTTCAATGATTTCAGCTCATCAATCAACTGAATCAAGTTGTTGTAAGAATGTCCACCTTCCTCTATAGTCCTCTTGGCAGCATCACCTAGCTTTTTCGCTCTCATCCTCATTTCTTTGCTCTCTTGGCCACTTCCCATCAAAATCTCAACAGCCTTCGCTATCTCTTCCCTTTTCACCACTACGTCTTCACTTCCAGTGCTAGTCCATAACTTGTTTTCTTTTGCTCCTACTGAAACCCCTATCTTCAAAACATCTACAAGTAACTTCTCATTGTAAAATTGCTCCTCAGACATTGGCCATGCAATCATTGGCAAACCCGAGTTCACACTTTCAAGAATTGAGTTCCAACCACAGTGAGTCACAATCCCTCCTGTTGCAGGGTGATCCAATATCAGAAGTTGCGGTGCCCAATTGCATATGATATAGCCCTTTTTGTTTTCTTTCATCCTTTCCTCAAAATCTTGTAGGAAATTGTTTTCATCCTCATCTCTCTCCTTTTTCCTTATAACCCAGATAAAATTATGACCTGAATTTTCAAGACCATGTGCAATTTCTACAATCTGGGCATCATCAAGCCTATTTACACTTCCAAAACTTACGTACAATACAGACTCATTTTGCTTTGAGTTAAGCCAATTTAGCCACACTGCCTCTTTTCCAAGCTCCTCTATGCGTCCCCTATTGCCCTTCTTTTCGTCATCCTTGTTAGCCCATGATGAAACTGGTCCGACACTCCAAGATTTGATCCTCAAGGTAGTGTTACTAACTTTTTCATAATCACTTTCCAGGTCATGAAAACTATTGTATAGTGTTCCATAACTTCTTTTCTCAGATTCGAACACTGGTTCAAAAAAGGCAGTGGCAGGATTCTTTGTCCTTAACCAATCAGGAAGTTGCAGAGGAGTCATCTCAATTGTATGAGGAAAACAAGGAATTGAAAATTTCTGTGTATCAGAAACTAAATTATCATGAGGTCTATACTTCATGATCAAATGAGAAGCATAGTTGGAGAAGTAGCTTGAGCTGTAATAATGAATTCTTGGAATACCTAGTTTCGCAACTGCTTCCACGGTCCACGGATACAACATATCAGTGACTATACAATCAGGTTGAAGGTCTTGAAACAGACCCTTAATTTGATTTTGGAGCATCCATATTCCACGGCTGATTTTACCATACATTTCAAGTGAACTCCCATCTTTGATGTTTTCAACACCATCATGGAAACCAACTTGAGCTGAGGGGAACTGAATAAGTTGAGTTTTGATAGAGTATCCTGAATTGAAGTCACTGTCTATGGTTTTTTGGAATGTTGAGGCATTGGCATGTGTAGTGATGATGGTAACATTAACACCATGCATGGCAAATAGTCTTGCTGTGTCTATCATTGGAATCATATGACCAGGAGTCGGAAATGGAAGAAAAACTACATGAAGTTTGCTGTGGGATTGTTGAGACTCCATTGTTGCTTGATTCTATTACTGGGAGAGTTGCTATTTAAGGATGGCCACCAATTAACTCAACAAGTACTCATTGTCTCGCGAGAGGCTTGAGATTCACGAGTATCCAATAAACTTGCAAAACTAACACGGGTGTCATATACAAGAGTTCAATACCATGCCATATGTTGCAAAACTTGGAGAGATGGAGAAGGTGATTGATTGAGACATATTATCCGATAGATGAGCATGAGATCAGTCTTGTTCTATTACTGGGAGAGTTGATATTTAAGGGTAGGTTCCAATGAAGGGCACCCGTTTCATTTGGTATAAGCATTTGCCCTAAACTATACAGTCTTGAATTATTGGACCAATGGCAAGTAGGGACCATTTACCATTTTCAAAGCTTTGGTAAGGATTTGATCCACTACTATATTTCCTTTATTGCAAGCTGCAATAAAAACAGCACCATATTGATTATGGATGATGAAAATATTGAAGTTGATACATGTTAGTAGTTTCTTTTTTAGGTAGTGGTCGAGTTTGAACACCGTACCTTACATATTTTATGCATTGTCCCAACCCACTGAGCTAAGTTCACGAGGACACATGTTAGTAGTTTCAACAAAACATATAAAGAGGCTTTATTCTATATTAATATGGGTTAATTTCATATCTTGCAGTGTAAATACATTTCCTCTTTCACCATTCCTAGATATTTTAGTACAAACCAATGACACTACTCTGAATTATATTACGGAAATCTTAGTTTTTTCTTTTTGTATGATTTTGATGTAGTTTCTTTAAATTGATTGTAGCTTGTATAGAGTGCAGCTCTTAGTTCCTAGAATTTTTTAATATTATTATATAGAAGAATTTTTTAAACACAAATTTAGTTGTGTCATTAACAAATTTCACTACTTCATCGACAAAAAGAATGTACGCCATTAACCACTTTTGAAATCTATGTACTTATGTAATTTTGGAAACTACGTAAAATAAGTGGTTAACGCCTCACGTTGATTTGGTTAAGGAAGTAGTCAAAGTGGTTAATAAAATTTATATTTCAAAAGTGGTTAACAACCTGCTTGCTTTGGTAACATTTATAAACAAATTTTCGTTTTTTAAATTCATGTATTTTGATTGTATTATAGTTCAAATACATCAGTTATTCAAAGAACTTCAAAAATAAATATTTATTTATAAAGGTGTTCGTCAAATTTATAGGAGAAAAAGTATGTGGTGTCCCATTGGTGTTGATATTTTGATGTTGGGTTATCATTACTCTAGAATTATATGTAGCACATACACCCCCACATTATTATTTGTGGGTCATACTCATAATTCATAAGTTTAATGTGACAAAATGTTTTGTAAAGTTACAATATATTGAATACATCATTTTTAAAATAAAATTATATTTTATCGACTTCTTAGAGATACTTATTAACATTTTAAATATTAGAGTAAAAATCCTGCTCACATTTATAAATAATATCATTTCATAATTAATATATACTTTTTGGATTATACCACTATATAGTACCATCCTTTAAGCAAAGAAAATTGATTAATAGCCTTTTAATGTGGATAACAGTAGACATTACTAACTCATGTAGTCCTTGACTCATTGAATCAATGGCAGCTAGGGTAAATTCATTTACCAGTGAAAAATTAATATGACCAACGAAATGATAAATATTATAAAGAAAACCAAAGTAGACAACAAAATTTCACTAAAACATAATTGTTATTTAGTAACAGAGCGTGAAATCCAAATTAATTAATTTTTATTTATTTATGAAGGAGAATAAAATGGTGTTTGAGTTTTGGTGTTGAAAAAAAAAAGATGATCTGTTGCTGGAGATTGATGAAGGAGATGTTGTTGTTGTGTGGACGTATGGCTTAAGTGGGTGTTGAGTCATTTCATAAATTTAATCATGACTTCAACCTCAAAAACAACACAACACAAAATTTTGAAACTTTCCTCCTAATATGTTTCACATGAGTTAAGAAATTCTATTCATTCATGTCTTTCTCCATTTGTTTTATTTGAAAAGATAAAAATACATAAAAAGTAGAGTTAAATATGTTTTTGGTCCCTATAGATATATCAACTTTTCGTTTTAGTCCCTCTAAAATTTTCCTTCAACTTTTAGTCCTCCAAAAATTTTCCATCTTCACTTTTGGTCCCTCTTTTAAAGTAAACTCATAAGTAGAATTCATATTTTTGAATAACATTTTGCAGAAAAATTCATAATATTATAATAAGCTCTCCCAAAAAAAATTAAAATTTTTTAACAAAACATGAATTTAATATTAATTTTTATATTTTTGTTGGTTAAAAATTCATATTAAATTTATGTTTTGTTAAAAAATTCTAATTTTTTTTGGGAAATATTTTTACAATATTCTACATATTTCTGCACAATTTTATTAAAAAAAAAAATACTAAAATTAACTTAAAAATAGGGACCAAAAGTAGTGATTGAAAATTTTATAGGGACTAAAAGTTGAAGGAAAATTTTAGAGAGACTAACACGAAAAGTTGGTATATTTATAGGGACCAAAAACATATTTAACCCTAAAAAGTAAAAAAATAATGAATGATTGTGGGACCCTCTTAATGGTAGGACCCACAACCTTTTTTTGTGTGTATCTCTTTCTAAATGACATTCTCCATTATTTTTAGGCTAAATTGCACTTTTTGACTCCAATGTTTCAAAATGTTGCGATTTTGGCTTCCTGTTAAAAAAAATTACAATTTTGGCCCCTTTCGTCCCAAAATTGCCGAGAAGACGCCATGTGTCCCAGAAAAGGGGGTCATAATCGCAACTTTTTGAAAAGATAAGGAGTCAAAAGATCATATTTCCCTTATGTCCAGGGGTTAAAAGAGCATATTTCCCTAAACATGGGGTCACTTTTGTCATTTTTTTCATAGGGGCCAAAATCGCAACTTTTTAAAACTTAAGGGGTGAAAAGTGCACTTTAGTCTTATTTTTATAAATGGAGAGATCCTTACTCGTTTCACGTAGGCTACTTTCATACAAGTGCATTAAAACCCTCAATTAATTTTGAATTTTAAAACATGTCTCCAAAACTTAAACAATTAATTTTTTCATTTTAAGTTTTATTATGTCAGATCTTTAATAATTTCACATTTCTAAGACATTCCACTTAAGATTATAATTTTTTTCATTCTAATATAACAAGCACAGTTCAAAACCAACTTGAATTGACCCGATGATATTGACTTGAGATCTGGAAGTATGCTCCTCCTCAAGATCTCAAATTCGATTCTCTTCAGTATCAATGTGGATAGACTAATTTAATTTCTTCAAAAATAAAAAACAAGCATAGATTATAATGATACGAAAATATATTTATATTTCATTGCAGAGATATTTGTGTGTGTTTTACTCTGATAATAGAAACTACATTATTTTTAATTTATATAAACTACCCGTGCAATGGACGGGTCTAAATCTAGTATACAATATTATAGTCTCTTGACACAACACTTAATTGTATTTCTCCCTTTTCCAAAGCATCACTCCTCTTCAAGTGCTCTTATAATCTTTTTTTCTCTCTCAGGTACTTCATAATCCTACCATCTGAAAAAATTGCATTTCCTTCTCCATGTGCAGCAACCACAACCATGAAATCCCCTCCCTGAGTTCTTATCATTTCCTTCTCCCTGAGTTCTTTGTCTCTCGGGTACTTCATTGCATTTTTGTCTTCTTTTCATTGATGAATCCCCCATGAAGGGAAAAGGAAGTATATGAAGAAGAAGCAGAAATCGCATGAAAAAGGGGAGCAATACAGTAAAGAAGAAGAAGCAGAAATCAAAGGAAGAAGAAGCAAAAATAGAAGAAAAAAGAAGCTATGAAATTCTGGATAAAATTGGGGATTATAAACCTTAAAAAGTGATCGTTGCACAATGATCACCAAGGATCACGTTCTATTTCCCTTTTTTATTTACACATATGGCATCCGACTAAACTAACTAAGTGTCCACGTAAGCGTTTACAGAGACCACGTCTTTTGCAAATTGGGCTAGAAAAAGAAATCAAATGTGCTATTTTTAAATGAAAATTGCTCTTCTGACTTCAAAAACGTCATATTGACACATGAAAATTACGTTAAAGTCTCCATCGGTAGTTAACTGCCGTTGCGTTCTGTTATAAGAATAAAACAGACATAGGAGTTTCCAAAACTCCATTGTTGCGGATTTAATTTCAAGAGGTGCCAAATTTCCCAATTGTTGCGGATGCAACGTCAATTTCGCTCACAAAATCAAATAAGTTGTTGCCATCCTATTACATTGCTATTTTGTTGATTGATTTGTTAGTTTTTTTTTTGTTGAATTGCGATTAAAGAGGTTTTATTGATTTTATGATATTATGATAGTTTAGGTTGTTACAATTGTTAGGTTTAGGTTTTGATTTTATGATAATTTAGCTTTAGGTTTAGGTTAGAATTGTTTAGGTTTAGGTTTAATGGATATTTCAAATAAGTTTAGGTTAGAATTGTTAGAATAATTAGAATTGTTGTAGAATTGTTAGGAAATTATGGTAGAACTTTTAGGATTAGTCTTGGTTATGATGAATTGTTGTTTAATTGTTACGATTAGTTTAGGTTTGTTATGAATTTTTGTTGTTATGAATTTGCGATAGATTTGTTACGATTAGTTACGGTATAATTTTTAGGATTAGTTTAGTTTTTGATGAATTATTGTAGAATCGTTACAATTAGTTTATGTTTTAATCGCCAATTTGTTTATGTAGTTATGTCTCAGAATCAAAGAAACGTTGAGTTGAACAAAAAGGAGGGTGATGACAAGAAGAAAGAAAAATCACATATGACATGGCACGAAATCACATGTGATGGTTCCATAAAAAAGAAGGATTCAAAGGTGATAGTGTACAATCAGTCGAGGTTGAGGAGGAGCAGGAAGACATGCTATTTTGGTCCTAAACCAAAAGCAGGTGCCCCAGGGACAGTCCGGGCAAACCGATTGACTTGTGTGACGAGGAAGATGCTTGAATGTAGTGGTTTGTAATACCTATTTGTTTCGGATCCTTTTTATGTTTTTATATATGCCGCGCGCATTTTACTACATTTTCCTTGACATTATGGTGCTTTTGAATAAAAATCGCGTTTTGAATAATTTCGATTAAAGTCGCGTTTTGAATAATTTCGATTAAAGTCGCGTTTTGAATAATTGCCTATTCGATTAAAGACTAATTAAATCTAACGTGAATTCGAATAATTAAAATTGCGTAATGGATAAATAAATTCGAAAAGTGAATAAATAAATTAATTATTGTTCCATTCAGAACAACATGTATTATGCAGAATCGACTATATATGTTATCACATTACATTACATTCGGGAATGTACCTTCCAACTACAACAATTGTCTTACCCCTGAATGGGGTAAATTCAAATTTGCTAAACAACAGGATTCAAGCATTCGTTCGACATTTCTATAGTTCCATTCAAAAGATTAAATTGTTGTTAGGATTGGTTTAGATGACGGTATTCAAGTGTTAAATGAATGAGGTCCATTCCTTGACACTTCAATACCTTCATTTAAACCAGCCTAACAAGAATTTAAACTTTTGAATAGAACAATAGAAATGTCGGTCGAATGTTTGAGTCCTGTCGTTCAACAAGTTTGAATTACCCCATTCAAAGGAAGTTATATAACTTTATAATGGAGTTATATTGCTTAAATTTTTTTTTTTTTTGAATTTTATACATTTTTAGGGTTTGATTTTTTTTTTAATATAGTTATGTTGTAGATCTGAAATGCTATTAACAAATATTATGAATACTTGTTATAATGGAGTTATATTGCTTAAATTTATATTTTTTTTTCGAATTTTATAAATTTTTTAGGGTTTATTTAAGATTTTTAGGGTTTATGTAAAATTTTCATTACAAGTGTTTGATGAAATGTTTGAATGAGTTTTTCATTGATTATTTTTAATTTCTTATTATGTAGATTTGAAACAATGGCCGGGTGGATCGACGTTCAACGGCGGAGAACCTCATAGGTTGAAGGTTCGGTGCCTTGGTGTAACGTTAAGAGGTCTCAAGGAGGAACTGAATGAATTCAACCAAGGATTCAATCCCGGAGACACAAGGAGGGTGGAATACATTCGGTATAAACGTCCAACGCTCGACGAGGGGAGAGTATCATTCAGTTGTGTGTTATTAACGAACGACGAAAACGTGACGAGCATGTTTTGGGAGCATAACATGTTCTAGTGGATCGATATGCGGGTAACGTTGCTGAGATCAACTGAAGATATCATCAAAAGTTTGATTCCGCCAGAAGATCGTGATTAGGTAGGGAATGAACCTTTCGACTACAACAATTATCTTCCTCTGGATGGGGTAATTCAAACTTGTTAAACGGCAGGACTCCAACATTCGACCGACAATTCTATTGTTTCATTCAGAAGATTAAATTCTTGTTAGGCGGGTTTAAATGAAGGTATTGAAGTATCAAGGAATGGACCTCATTCTTTTGACACTTGAATACCGTCATTTAAACCAAGTCTAATAAGAATTTAATCTTTTGAATGGAACAGTAGAAATGTCGGTTGAATGCTAGAGTCATGCTGCTTAGCAAGTTTGAATTTACCCAATTTAGATGTAACATAATTGTTGTAGTTGGAAGGTACATTCCCAAATGTAATGTAATGTAATGACTCGTCTATATAAGTTAGAAACATGTATTATTGAGAATCAGCTATATAAGTTATGATATTGAATTCTTTCGTATAAGATTTAATCAGTCTTTATTAGAATTCGCAATTATTATTCAATTTCACGTTAGATTTAATCATTCTTTATTCGAATACGCGAATGTCAAGCAAATTATACGAACACAACGGCAGTTAACTACCGCTGGTACCAGCGGCAGTTAACTGCTGCCGGTTAGCCCAACGGTAGTTAACTACCGCTAGGGGCTTTTGGGTAGGGGTGTTCAAAACCGAACCAATCCAATAGAAAAACCGCAAACCGAACCAATCCAAACTGAAACCGCAAAAAACCGCATTTGGTTTGGATGTATTCGGATCACTTTATTACTCAACCGCATGGTTTGGTTTGGTTTGCGGTTTTCATTTTACAAACCAAACCAAACTACAACATAAGAAAAACTTTAATTAAATCTATCTCACCTAGAGCAATACTCAAAGAAACTCAATGGAAACTTTTATAAAATGACATATTTTTCTCTTGTTAAGTTTCTTCTTTGCTTTTATTTCAAAAATGTATTTATGTGCTACTTGAAATTTTAGAGAATGATAAAATCTTAATCTTTTATATTTCTTACATACTAGAATTACTTTGTGTCCACGTTTTTAATTTGGTTTATGTTGTTTGGTGAAAATAAAATTGTAATGTGAAATGAAATTAAAAACATTGTTGAAAATATGTTGGGTTTTACCCTTTCAACTCGATTTTAATGGTGAAAACAAAAATTTCTATTGTCTCGAAAAAACCGCATCAACCAATCCAAACCAACCCGCATTGGTTTGGTTTGGTTTGGTTCGAATTTTGTTGTAAAAGTCAACCGAACCAAACCAGACCGCATGCTTTTTTATCTTGCGGTTTGGATGACTTTTACCCTCAAAGCCGAACCAAACTGCACCGCAAACACCCCTACTTTTGGGTAATTTTCTTGTGTCATTGTGATGTTGTCAATGTCAGAAAAGCAATTTTCATATTTATGAAGCACCAATACTTAAGATTTTAAGATTGAAAGCAGTGTCCGACACAAGTCAATCATTCCAGTTTTTTGAAAATGTTATCAATGTTAACTTATCAGTGTTGTATTCAGAATTCATGTCTATTTTAGTGTTTAATAGTGAATTATTGGATCAACGGAAGCTAGGGAAGTTTTACGAGTTGCTCCTATGCTATATCTTCTTTCCTGCAAGCTGCAATTAAAACATCACCATTCTGATTATGGATGATGTAATCATGCAAGATGAGCCTGAGCAGTGGTCCATTTTATCTTGACCTTTACAAAGATACCGATATTTTCGATGTCTAACTTTATCCTACAAAACTATATTATAGACGAGCACTATCCAAACTCTACGAGGAGGCGGAATTTCCAACAAAATATATATAGAGATTTCTATCATATGTAAACATTGGTCAGTTTCATATGTTGGAGTGTGAATAAGTTGATCTCCACTCTTAGCATTCCTATATTTTTGTAATGAGAAGTGATATTCGAATAATCTTTTGGTTGACAATTTTTAGAACAACCATAATTTACAAGGAAAAAGTGAGTATTTGCATGAAAACCAAAGTAATTGAGAGATAAAGTTTGCACTAGAACTCTTACATGAAACTACTATTAATTAATGGGTCTTGCTAACCAGTGCCCTAAGGACAATGGTTAAGGATTCCATTAATAGAAACTTTGTCTTGGGAATATAAGTCTTTACTTTTTTCTTAGCAATAATTACATCATTTTTCAATGCAAACTTATTTATTTTAATACTTTAATCAATACCCAAAGGACAATGGTTAGCATTTCTCTTAATTATATTATAGAAATGGAAGAAAACTACATGAAGTTGGTTAGGGAATTGATGATATTTAAGGGTAGGTTCCAATGAAGGACATCAGTTTCAGGGTATAAGCATTTACTCTAAATGATACGGTCTTGAATTATTGGACCAATGGCAGGTAGGGACCATTTAACATTATACAATTTACAACCTCTTGCACAGGATGCAATAATGACATTTTCAAAACTTTGGTAAGGATTGGATCCACTACTTTATCTTCTTTATTGCAAGCTGCAATAAAAACAGCACCATATTGATTATGGATGATGAAATTTTTGAAATTGATATATTTTAGTAGTTTCAACAAAACATATAAAGAGACTTTAACCTATGTTAGGATGGGTTAATCTCATATCTTCCAGTGTAAATACATCTCTTTCACCATTCCTATATAGTTATATATAACAATGACACTACTCTGAACATATTACAGAAATATTAGTTTTATTTTTATTTTTTTATTTTTATTTTTGATGTAGTTTCTTTAAATTGATTGTAGCTTGTATAGAGTACAGCTCTTAGTTCCTAGAAACCTTTTTTATTATTGTATAGAATGAGTCTTGAAACACAAAAATTTAGTTGTGTCATTAACCAATTATATATTCATTAGGATGGTCGTCTATGACTTGGTGCGTTCTAATTTCAAAGTTACTCATATTTATTTAAGTAGGTTGCTCTAATAGATCTAAATGACTTTCTTTGGATTTGAAGACTAGTCTGTATAGCTATATTTAAAATATTATTTTCTTTTCTTTTACCATCCATTTGATTATTAGTATGTTGATGGAATTCCCTTGGAGATCCACGGAGACGTAGAAAAAAAGAACTACCAAAAGTTCAAAAAAAAAAAAAACTTACTCAGCACTTCCTAAAGCAGTTAAGGAACCCATAATTGAGAGACAAAGTTCATTCTTTGGCATAATCTCTCAAAGAAAAAGAATTAACTTTTGAATGATATTAGTTAATACATCTACAAACTTTCAAGTTCAACATCTATATCTACGGTTAATTTTGAATACTTTTGTTCTTTTTTTTTTTTTGACAAAAATACTTTTGTTCATGTCATTACTCACTTATTCATTTTAATAGATTATTTTTTAGTCATTAGACTATTTAACCAAAAAAAATGAAATACTTTTAATGCGAAATAAAGTTATACTTTTTTCACAGTATCTACCTAACCACTGGTTTTTTCCATATATCAACGGTGGTTAAATCAAATAAATTATCAATATTTTCAAAATTAACATGAATTGGAAATTAAAATAAAAAATTTAAAACAAATATATTTTTTAATTGAAAACTTTGTCCCGAGAGTACAACTTAGATTTTCTTGAAAGTAAAACTTTGTATATGTAGATGTATACTAGACAAAATACTAATAAAAAAATAGAACATGTGTGATTGTGTAAAATCAAGCATGGTACTGCTACTAATCAAGCTTGAACTGTAATGGGTTTATGGGTATGGTTAAGAGCATGATAAAAAATGTCAAAATTGTTAAATCAGACGCTTTGATCTGGGTTGACACCCATACTCCTTCATTTATGTGTCTGAGTTTCCAATGATTAATTGTCATTTCCTCAATCTAAAAAAGAGGTCAGTCTTTATGATAGGTTTGAAGATGTGATTTTAGGTTAAAAATTAGTAAGTTATGGAAAAATTAGACCAGCTTCATCATATGCTTTGTCAAATTCAAATTCTGATGAGGTATAATACACTTACTTTCTGAGCTACTTTATACTCCCTTTGGTCTTTAATATAAGAGAATATTTTTTTTTAGGTTTATTGAATAATTAATGTATTTGACTAAATACATTAACAATTCAATGAACCTAAAAAAGGATTCTTCTCTTATATTTAGGATCGGAGGGAGTATTTCCTTTTTGAGGGAAAAAGACAGTAGATTCATTACTAACTCATGTAGTCCTTGACTCGTTGAATCAATGGCAGCTGGGGTAGATTTATTTACCTTTGAAAAATTAATACGACCAATGAAATGATAAATATCATAAAGCAAACCAAAGTAGAAAACAAAACTTAATTCATCATCACATCATTCCTTAGCATAAAATGAAAAATGATTAGTAAATACTAAACACTAACTTCTTTTATCATCATCGCAGTGCACAAGAATGATTGGATGTTGATTATTGGACTACAGATAACAGGAAACTACTGAGAGAATTTTTTTTCTTTTTCAAAGCACTAAAATATAAAGGGTTAAATATGTTTTTGGTCCCTACATTTTGCACGATTTTGATAATAGTCCTTACATTTCAATAAATGTTTTTAAAATCCCTACATTTTTCCTCCGTTAGCAACATGGCACTGATGGCAGGGACCAATTGCACTAATGGAGGAAAAATGTAGGAATTTTAAAAATATTTATTGAAATGTAGAGATTATTCTCAAAATCACGCAAAATGTAGGGACCAAAAACATATTTAACCCAAATATAAAAGACAGGAGAGGCCTGAAACAATATATCAGAGTCACAATGGGTAAAATCTATGAAAAGAAAAACCGGATCTATCCTAAAAAAGGAGGAAAAGTCCTAAGGAAAAGAGATGTCAAAGACCACCATTGTACAGAAAAACTAACAACTGCTACAAAACTACCCTGTCTGTAATAGAGAAAAATTCTTTGATGTTGTTTCATCTTATTGAAAGCCTTCATCTGCTACACCTCCTGAAGCATCAAACATCACTCCTTCATTTGACTTATCTAATCTGCTTTCACACCAAGTGCCTTAGATTTTTTCAATGATTTCAGCTCATCGATCAACTGAATCAAGTTGTTGTAAGAGTGTCCACCTTCCTGTATAGTCCTCTTGGCAGCCTCACCAAGTTTCTTCGCTCTCATCCTCATTTCTTTGCTCTCTTGGTCACTTCCCATCAAAATCTTTACAGCCTTAACTATCTCTTCCCTTCTCACCACTTTCTCTACATTAATGTTAACCCATAAATTATTTTCTTTTGCTCCTACTGGGACCCCTATCTTCAAAACATCAACAAGCAACTTCTCATTGAAAAATTGCTCAGCAAACACCGGCCACGTGATCATTGGCAAACCCGAGTTCACACTTTCAAGAATTGAGTTCCAACCACAGTGAGTCACAATCCCTCCTGTTGCAGGGTGATCTAATATCAGAAGTTGTGATGCCCAATTCCATATGATATAGCCCTTTTTGCTTTCTTTCAACCTTTCCTCAAATTCTTGCAGGAAACCTTCTCCATCTTCATCTTTATCATCTTTTTTTATAACCCATATAAAATTATGACCTGAGTTTTCAAGCCCGTGCGCAATTTCTACAAGCTGAGCATGAGGAAACCTAACAAGGCTACCAAAACATACATACAATACAGACTCATTTTGCTTTGAGTTAAGCCAATTTAGCCATTCTTCCTCTTTTCCAAGTTCCTCTGTGTGTCCTCTATTGCCCTTCTTTTCATCATCCTTGTTAACCCATGATGAAACTGGTCCTACACTCCAAGTTTTGATCCCCATTGTAGTGTTACTAAGTTTTTCATAATCACTTTCAAGTTCATGAAAACTATTGTATAGTGTTCCATAGCTTCTTTTCTCTGATTCAAACATTGGTTCAAAATAGGCAGCTGCAGGATTCTTTGCATGTAACCAATCAGGAAGTTGCAGAGGAGTCATCTCAATTGTATGAGGAAAACAAGGAATTGTAAATTTCTGTGTATCAGAAACTAAATTATCATGAGGTCTATACTTCATGATAAAATAAGCTGCACAGTTGGAGAATAGGCTTGCGCTGTAATAATGAATTCTTGGAATACCTTGTTTTGCAGCTGCTTCCACTGTCCACGGATACATCAGATCAGTGACTATGCAATCTGGTTGAAGATCTTGAAACAAAATCTCAATTGGATTTTGGAGCATCATGATTGCGCGGGTGATTTTACCAAGTATTTCAAATGAAGTTCCATCTTTCATGTTTTCAACACCATCAGGGAGACCAACTTGAGCAGAAGGGAACTGAAGAAGTTGAGTTTTGATAGAGTATCCTGAATTGAAGTCACTGTCTATAGATTTTTGGAAGGTTGAAGCATTAGCAGGTGTAGTGATGATGGTAACATTAACACCATGCTTTGCAAATAGTCTTGCTGTGTCTATCATTGGAATCATATGACCAGGAGTTGGAAATGGAAGAAAAACAACATGAAGTTGGTTATTGGATTTTTGAGATTCCATTGTTGCTTGGTTTTATTACTAGGAGAATTGATAGTTAAGGGTAGTTACCAATGTAGGGCATCAGTTTAATTAATGTGCCTATATATAGTAAGCATTTGTCATCATGAATAGAGTCCCATTTAAGGGTCCCATTTAGGGTCGCTTCCAAAAACAGAACCACATGAATATACGCCTTAATTTACAACCACTCGACATTGACTACCAATTAAAAAACATAAAAAATGTGCATCTTATGCTCCCTTGTCCATCCACCAATTTATCTCGTGGTAAGCGAGACTCACGAGTATCACGAAGTGTTTGGGTTCCAAAATGTGCATCTTCTACTCCCTTCGTCTCTAAATTATACAAGTAGTTTAAGTTTTGTGCACGATTATCAAAGAAATGATTAATTGTGTTGATTTCAATGATAAAATTAATATTATTTACTAAAATATATTTATTTATTGTCGTCAGATTAATTAAATTGGATTAAATTCAATAAATAAGCGTAAAATAATGGAAAAATAATAATAAATACTGCGTTGGTATTCAAAAGTGACAATTAATAGAATTTTTAGACGAACGGAGTATTTCTTTTCCACAAAACTTTTTTAAACAAGCCAAAATAGAATTTTTTTTTTTTGTGGTGTCCAGGATTTGAACCTCGTACTTTGTATATATTATGTATTATCCATACTAACCGAGTTAAGTTCACATAAACAGACAAAGTAGAATATCTCTTTCTTATAAATGTTAACCCGTATCGTTATACTTAACCTAATTTTTCCCTCCACACTTTTGCATTTAATATTTATCTAAAGTAAAATAAAATTATGTTCATAATTATATGCTATTTTTTGGGAAAGGAATGATTGTTAACCTGTCTCGCTACACTTAATCTAATCTCTTACTTATAAATGTTAATCCGTCTCGTTATACTTAACCTAATTTTAACCTAATTTTTCCCTCCACACTTTTGCATTTAATGTTTATTTAAAGTAAAATAAAATTATGTTCCTAATTATATCTTATTTTTTTGGAAAGGAATAACGTTAACTCATCTCGCTATATCCTTATTTATTAATTTTAGGTCTGCAACAATTTAACCTAATAATTTTCCTCTAAAATGTTGCATTAGGTTAGCATCAATTTAACCTTACAAATTCCATCTAAAATGCAGTGCACCAATTTAACCTAACAAATCCCCTCTAAAATGCAGCAATCCCTTAATATTTATCCTCGCTTATGAGCTTTTCATTCCTATCCTTTTGTGTCATCGTTTATATATATATCTATTGTTTCTGTAGACTTTTTTTTGACAAGTTGTTGTACACTTATTTAATACGTTTACAAACAGTACCATAATTTCCATGCATACTCGGCTACCCTAATTTCCATGCAAACTCGGCTATATATAGCAAACCCTAAATTGTGTTTCTCTTAAAAAAAAAAACCTAAATCGTGGTAAATTACACAGACAGCAGAAGAATCATATATTTTGATATTTTGATTTTTGCAAATGGAAGGACGTGACCTTACAACTTTCATCTCATACCACTGCTTAACTGGTATTCTAATTTAACATGCATTTTAACGATATGCATATTTTCTTGAGAATTGAAATATCCTTTTTGCATTTTTTGTTTTTAGTTTGAGATGTTTACACCAACTTTAGTAGTCTTCCTATTTAGTTTTGTCGCAATTTCTTGTTCTATTATCTAAGGATTCAGACTTTGTCGTGTAATGTCATGTTTTTTTAACTTAATCTGAATTTTGTTTCGTTCAAAATCTTATTCTGCTGTTAGCCTTTATTTCCTATGCATACTTTTATTATTTCTTTCTTTGCATGCAAAGTTGTGCAACTGTGAATGAATTTTGAGGTGAGAATCACCTTTCTTTGGATAGGATTACCGAATTTTGTTTTATAATATTTTCAGATTTTATATATTTTATGAAGTGTTTTATTTTATCTACTATGGATTATCTCCTGTTCTTTTTTTCACTGTTACCAATTATATATTGCATTTTATTATTCGTATGTCAATCCCTTAACAATAAACTTGTGCGACGCACGGGTCAACAATCTAGTCTCTTACTTATAAATGTTAACCCGTCTCGCTATACTTAACCTACTTTTAACCAAAGTTTTTCCTCCACACTTTTGCATTTAATGTTTATCTAAAGTAAAATAAAATTATGTTCCTAATTATGTATTATTTTTTGGAAAGGAATAACCGTTAACTCGTCTCGCTATACTTAACATAATCTCTTACTTATAAATGTTTACCCGTCTCGCTATACTAACCTAATTTTAACCTAATTTTTCCCTCCCCACTTTTGCATTTAATGTTTATCTAAAGTAAAATAAAATTATTTTCCTAATTATATCCATTTTTTTTTGGAAAGCAATAACCGTTAACCTGTCTCGCTATACTTAACATAATCTCTTACTTATAAATGTTTACTCGTCTCACTATACTTAACCTAATTTTAACCTAATTTTTCCCTCCAGACTTTTGCATGTAATGTTTATCTAAAGTAAAATAAAATTATGTTCCTAATTATATGTTATTTTTTGGAAAGGAATAAACGTTAACCCGTCTCGCTATACTTAACATAATCTATTACTTATAAATGTTTACCCGTCTCGCTATACTTAACCTAATTTTAACCTAATTTCTCCCTCCTCACTTTTGCATTTAATGTTTATCTAAAGTAAAATAAAATTATGTTCCTAGTTATATCCAATTTTTTTAGAAAGGAATAACCGTTAATTCGTCTCGCTATACTTAACCCAATCTCTTACTTATAAATGTTTACTCGTCTCACTATACTTAACCTAATTTTAACCTAATTTTTCCCTCCACGTTTTTGCATGTAATGTTTATCTAAAGTAAAATAAAATAATGTTCCTAATTATATGCTATTTTTTGGAAAGGAATAATCGTTAACCCTTCTCGCTATATTTAACCTAATCTCTTACTTATAAATGTTAACCCGTCTCGCTATACTTAACCTAATTTTAACCTAATTTTTCCCTTCACACTTTTGCATTTAATGTTTATCTAAAGTAAAATAAAATTATGCTCCTAATTATATCCTATTTTTTTGGAAAGGAATAACCGTTAACCCGTCTCGCTATATCTCTTACTTATAAATGTTAACTCGTCTCTCTATGCTTAACATAATTTAAGGTAGGGAAGAAACAAGTTTTAGGTACAAACATGGCTTCGTCTAGGGTGCATGATCCTAATGGGTCTCTCACCCGTAGGAGACCATAAAGAAGACCAGTTTTTTTTTTTTTTTTTTTAATTTAAATTAATTTTAATTTTTATAATAATATTTTAATTAATATGAAATTTAAAAATTTACCTTGTATTTAAATGAAAGGTTAAATATGTTTTGGTCCTTATAAATATACAAACTTTTCATATTAGTTAACTCATGTCTAATCTTCATATTTTTTAGGGTTAAATAAGTTTTTGGTTTCAATAAATATAGTTAATTTTATTTTTAATCCTTGTAAAAAAAGTAACATGTTTTAGTCCCTACAAAAAATTTCAGCACGTAGTTTTAATATTTGTTAAATTAAAAAACCATGTGAAGTTTTCACTTCATAAACCTTCCTCTTAAAATATCAAAATTTAATTAGGCAATCAGAATCTTTGATCCATATTATAATATTTTTAAACGCCAAGATTTTAAGATATAATGAAGATTAGACATGAGTTAACTAAAATGAAAAGTTTGTATATTTATAAGGACCAAAACATATTTAACCTTTCATTTAAATACAAAGTCAATTTTGAAATTTCCTATTAATTAAAATATTATTATTACACTTAAAAGTCATTTTACTTAACAAAAAAAAAGGTCTTCTTTATGATCTCCTACGGATAAGAGACCTATTAGGGTCATGCACCCTAGACGGAGCCACAAAACATGTCATTTTATCACTAAAGAAAGTATTTGGAGTGGTGGACCCTCATGCTCGTTGTTTAATTTTGAGAAAGTATGCGCTGCCTCTAAGTTATTGATGATGTTACTTCTTAAAGTTACTTATTATTACAATAAATAGAATAAACCCATTATTTAATTTGGCAAGAGAAAATGGAAAAGAAAAAAAAAGGAGGGAAGCAACAGAAAGATAAAAACTCATTTGGTAGAATGCTCAAAATTTAATTTGGTTAGTACATTTATTATCGCTTGCCGTGATTATTATTTATACTCCATCTATTTTAAAATATATGTTGTAGTCAATCACTTCACACATATCAATGTACAACTTTGATCATTAATATTTTCAATTATCTAAAGTAAAAAATTATAAAAATTTAATATTTTAAAAATGTTTAATAAGACAAATTAAACAACATTTTACATGCAAACATTTGTATTTATATATTAGTTAAAAAGCATAGTCAAAATAAATCATATAAATAGTTCACTTTGCAAAATTGTGACATCTATTTTGAATCAGAGAGAAGCTAGGAACGATGTTTAGACTTTTTGATGAAATGCCCCAATGAAGTGAGGTTTGAGGTTTATTTTTAAATTATTTTCTTTTGTCAAGTTTATTTTTAAATTCTTTATACGTAGCAAGATGGGTTTAGACTTTTGTTGCATATATATTATATTTATTAATTTAGACCTTAAGTAGTTAAGTTGTTTTCTTGACACATTAGCAACACATACTAAAAACATTGCCACATCAATTATAATAGAGATATGATATTTGAACATCCATTTAGTGACAATTTTTGTGACAACTTTCTCTCTGATACTCACATTATTTTTAACTTTATCTCTCTATTGCTTTGGTTTCCGTGCAAATACCTACTTTTTCTTTGTAAATTATGGTTGCCATATAAGTTGTCAATCAAATTGGTTGTTCAAATAACACCTCTCATTATAATATGATGTGTACACTCTCTCCATGCCTCTCCCTCGTTTACATTGTGTTTTACTTTTTGAGTTTAATGATGATTGGTTGACAGTCTAAAACAATTTTGTACATATAACCAATCAAAATATTTAAAATTGTCACATCAATTGATGTTTTTAATTTATGTGACAATTTAAAAAGTTTTGATTGGCTGTGTGTACAAATTTATTTTGTACCATCAACTCACCGTCGTTAAACTCTTACTTTTTTTTTTACGTAAGGAGAGGCATGGAGAAGATTTGTTCACCCTTCTCGTTCCCATGTTCTCATTTCTAACCCATTCCCCTCTTCAATCCCTAATTTTGCATAATTTCTATATTTCATTTCTATATCTATTACAATCCCATATTCGTTCTTCTCTTTCAATCCCTAGCTTCCCCTCTTCTAAACCCTAACTGTGTCTTTTTTTCCAACCAACTAGACTCTAACCCGTGTGATGCACGGATTTTGTAGAGTTTCATATATAAATATCATATTGATTATGCATTCAATACTATGCTATGAAATGATTGCAAAAAACAAAAAAAAAATGCAAAAATTAGACCAATTTAAGCTATATAAATAACTGTGTCTTTTTTTTTTTTTCCTCAAAAAAAGCTATTAAATTTATTTTCTTACCAAATAATATTACTAGGTTGTGTTCCGAAGTTATTCTTTCTCAACTTTTATCTTCGATTACATTCATATTAAAAGAACAACTAAAATAAACAAATTAAAAATAGTAAACATGTTTGAAAAGTCAAAGGGAGAAAGCAAAGTAATGTTATAATCAAGTAGTGATTTTTGCAAATAAAAAGTCAAAATAAATAAAAATAATAATAATAATAATAATGAAAAAGAATGACCGTCAATAAAGGAACCGTTAATATTGAAAAGAAATTGCTATTAGAAATGAAACTGCTAGGGCATTTGTGACTTTAAAAAAAATACTTTAGTACGGTATATCAATTTTGGAAGCAACAATATTTCAATCAAAATGGAGGTGGCTTAGTGGTGAAAGATGTAAAGTGTAGCCATATGGTACTTGGTTTGAATCTTTGGAAAATCTTTTTCCTCAAAACCCGCCAAAAAGAGCGGAATTAGGGTTAATCAGAATTGCTTGCAACACTATTTAACATTTAGATATATAAAGATAAAGATAACAGTCCCAGAATCACGATTGTTTTTTGTGGCCTCTCCACACGTTCCCTCGACGCATGATATCTATCCTGCTCCTTCGGTCCCGTGTGTTGCTTTGTCTGCTTCCCTTCACCGCGACATGTCCCACCATCATCCATGCCTTTGTATGGTGTGGCACTATTTTAACACGTGGCCTCATTATTTCCGACATGTAGTTCAATCTATTATGTTGTTGCAGGATCATTGATGCTTTCATGATACGTTGTCTATTTACCTCAAATTAAGTCATCTAGATTTAGTTTCTTGATGTGTACCAATCTATCTATTACTAGGATGGACACACGTGTCAAACACGGGCTAGATTTTCATTATATTTGAGGAAGAGACTATTGTGATGCATCAAGTGTCTAGTCAAGTCCAACATTGGATGAAAAGTTTAGGTTGACCAATAAAATAAGTGAAAAATCTCATATATTTAAGCTTTAAAATTTTGATTGAAGATGCAATATCATTCTCACTTGGTCTGTTGCCCTTACTCCAATTTGATGATTCACCCCAGTGTTAGCTCCTTCAACTGTGGTATCATATCGCGGTTAAAGATTGTAGGGGAGCAAGAGTGGCCCTTAGTGGTAGACCACAGACACAAAGAGTCTCAGACTTAATGGAGATATATTAACGTGTCAAGTCTTAGTTAAAATTTTACATTTGATTTAAGAGTAGATGATGAGCAACATATAAGTGAGACGACCTTTATACATAATGCCTTATAACTTTGGATGAAGATCTGATATCAATCTCAATTGTGTTGTTGCTCTTAGTCTAATTTAATGATACAATTTGGTGTATGCTCTAATGGAAGTCTTAACATTATGATGATTTGTTTGATTAGTTTTAAAGTGTCATTTGTTTAATTTTTATCTTAAATTTTAGATTTTAGACGTCATTCTTTTTCATACAATTTTTTTATTCTACCTTTATTGTTTCAAATTCCTTCACTTTTGGTCTTTGGTAGGATATGATAATGATAAAATGTAGGTTTGTTCTACTCAGTTGACAAAATACATACTTATTAAATATTTTAAATTTATGTGGTTTTTTGTATGAATCTATTATTTTGGTAGCATATTTTAAACAACGAAAGTATTCTAATCTCACGCGTTTTTTGCAATAATCATATGTGTGTATGAACTTAATCAATGACTATTATGTCCAATTAAACATTTCCTAGATATATAAACAAAAACTTAATCAATGACTTTTTTTTTCTTTTTTCTTTCAATGCATCCTTAGTAGTTAAGGCAAATAAATATTCCTTAAAAAAATATTATTGTGATTATCAAATATTGGGGCGTCAAATTATAAACTCGAATTCTAAAATTTTTAAACAATGAAGCAACAATTTTATAAATACTAAAATTTTCCAATAACAAAACAACAATTTTTAAAGTTAATTATAATTGTCAATAGAATTTTTAATTGATTAGTCACAATAAGGACACAATGTTTATTAAAAAAAAATCAAGAAACTCATTATCCTTTGGTTGCCAAAATTTTCGGTTAGCTCATCAAAGTAATTTTTATATATAAATTTTCGGTTGATATCCTTGTATATTAAATACTCCTCTGAATTTTAGCACATAACATTTTTGTGTCTAAATGAAAGAATACATTAAATGCACCTCTCAGTATAAGGTTGTCACGTGTACTATAAAATAAAATAGGATAAATGTTTATAATAGAGATAATTTATTAAATTAGGTCCCAACTCTCTAGTGATGCCACCTCATCAGAATCTAAGAATGCAAATTCTTACGATCACAATCCTATTCCGACTTATTCTCAGGGTCGTTCCTACGAATTCGGAGGCTCGGTTTTGTAAGTGAAAAGATGCCAGTAATAAAATAAAAATATGTTTTTTTTAAAGAACAATGTTCTATTTAAATTTTTTAAAACATAAATATAAGGTGTCGTATATATGTCATACACCAAAAGTAAAAAATCACTACCATATACATGAAGAACATCAAACCATCCTCCCAAAAAAAATCCACCTAACACTTAGTAGTACTACTAAACTATAATTATTTTTTTAAAACCCATATTTTAGGGAGATCCAACTCCATATTGAGCTGTTTGCATAACCCAAGATCCGACCCTACTTATTCTTATCCCATCTCATTTCTTATTTAGTTGTTACTCTTGATCACACTTGATGACATCTTGGATCCAACAAACGTTTCTTAGAGTAAACGTTTCGTAGAATAAGATATCTAATTAATTCACTTTTTGTGTGTGGATTATCTGTTTCTTCTTTTCAGTAAAAAAAATAAAAATCTGTTTCTTCTTTCCATTAAAAGAAAATAAGAGGCTATTCCTATACACATTCTTAAATCTACTTAGCAACCATGCCTAAAATTTTAAAACTCCATCAACTAACTAACTAATTCAATACTCCCTCAGTTCCTTCTTAAATGTCTTTTTAAGGTGAATTTTTTGTTCATGTTTAACTGCCGTTTTGGTATTTTAAGGGTATGATTTGTCAATTATACTCTTTGTCAATTATTCTTATATTTTTCAATTGAACTAATTAATGCTATATATTCCAAAAATTAAAGTTTGTTTTTTTAAACAAAGTTTGTTTGTTTTGTTTTAAAACAAAATTTGTTTCTTGTTATCTTCAAATTTAAACAAAATTTTGTTACCTATGATAATAGTTCCATGAAGAGTTAAAATTCTATAAATAACATGAGTAGTACTTGTTAAAAATTTCAATAGATATGCACAATATTTAGAAAATTGGAAATTGTTTGTTATGAGAGAGCACAGAAAAATAGGAATTTGTTGAGAAAGAGAGCAATAACTAACAATTGTTTGTTACATATTAAATTTATTAGAAAGATAAAATGTGTGAAAAATAGAAAATTATTTAACATGAGGGTATAATAGGAAAAAAGTGTGCAAAAATACACTTCGCTATTTTTGTGTTAGAATTCTAAAACGACACTTAAAAAGGAACGGAGGGAGTAGTTGATAAATAACATTCTTTCATACATATTTTAAGGGGTTGATCAAGAGCTGATGTAAGAGGGTTTCCTTAGTAATTTATTACTCCCTCCTTTCTTTTTTAAGTGTCTTTTTAGAGTGAATTTTCGTTCCTATTTAACTGTCTTTTTGGTATTTTAAGGGTACGATTTGTCAATTGTACCCTTTGTCAATTACTCTTATCTTTTTTGATGAAACTAATTAATGCTATATATTTTGAAAACTAAAGTTTTTTTATTTTAACAAAGTTTGTTTGTTTTTTTTTAAACAAAGTTTGTTTCTTGTTTTCTTCAAATTTACACGAAATTTTGTTACAAACAATGGTTCCAAGAAGAGGTAAAATTCTATAAATAAGATAAGTAGCAACTGTTAAAAATTTCAAGTGCAAAGTAAAAAACAGATTTGAGAAAAGAAAAATAAAAGACTCTGTGAATGTTCAAAAGGAAGAAAATTAACAATTGTCTGTTATGACATAGAGAGTGCACAAAAAAATAGGAATTTGTTGGAGAAAAAGATGATAACTGACAATTGTTTGTTACGAGAGAAAGATAACATATTAAATTTACTGGAAATATAAAGTTTGTGCAAAAAAAAAAAGAAATTTATTAGTGTATTAAAACGAGGGTATAATAAGAAAAAAATGTGCAAAAATTACACATC
>Ga0315915_1000869_pt1 | contig 34022 bp, 19 predicted proteins | sample MpolbnodulesMG_FD_207738 | JGI IMG/M metagenome (GOLD analysis project Ga0315915, IMG submission 207738) | Medicago polymorpha root nodule microbial communities from Los Angeles, California, United States - branched nodules | ecosystem: Host-associated > Plants > Roots > Nodule | place: USA...
CAAAAGCAGCAAAAGAGTGTTCTGAAGGGTGGCACGGCCGTGCCACTGGGGGCACGGGCCGTGCCATGTTTCTGACTTTGGGGGTGACATATTTTTGTCCCAAATTTCGTATTTTCATCCCGAATCAGCTCCTAATCCTCTTTCTTTTGCTCCAAGACTGTTTCTTCAGATATTTGTTCCTGAAATATATTTATTTGCAATTGAAGTAAAATAGCTCAAAAGGGAAATAATATTTAAATAAAACTAAATCAAATCTAAATATAATAAACTCAAATAACATATTAAAAATACTAATTTATCGACTCATCAATCATGTTGTCGGAAACTAGAACCATGTCCCTTCCTTTCCTCCAACGATCTAACCGAGTTGAAGTCGCCACACAGACAAATATTTCCATTACCATTATTCTGAAGAAAAATCCGCAATGTATCCCACAACAATTGTTTCCCAGGCGTATCACAAGATGCGTACACATTAGCTATAACAAAATCCTGACCTGACTGTATTACCCGGCCATGAATCACCAAAACATGACGAAACTAGTAGTGGACCACACGTCAACATAATTACGATCCCACACTGTTAAGAGACCACCGGAAGCACCCACCGACGGTTGAAAAGAGTAACTTGTCGATGAGCTTCCCCAAATGGAATTTACGAACACATCATCGACAACAGACAACTTGGATTCTTGTAAGCATAAAACAAACGGCTTCTTTTCAACAACCATCTTCCGCACCTCACTTTGTTTCTCCAACCCACTTAACCCCCTCACATTATAAGAAATAATCTTCATTTGTATCGATCAACACCCCAACACACACCCACTAACCACCAGCAATCAGCAAGCTCCGACACTCCCTCCCGTCTCCCCTTTGGACAAAATTCTTCCAACCTCCGCTCGAAGTTGACGCCTACCCTCCTTTGATAATGAATTAAATTTTTTCTTGTTGTCTCCTTTATACTTCACACCAATCAGTTCTCCTATGTCCTGCACATCCTCCTCAATTGCCTTATTACCACCCTGTACCGACACCCAATTCACTCAATCTTTATTAATAGAAGAAATAGAGGTATCAGACGCTGTTTTAGAACCTTGAGATCTTGCAGCGCCCTTTGCGTTGTTAGAATGAGCTAAAAAACGAGCCCGCTGTTCCCTTGCATGCTTTTTCAAAATTTTCAAAATTTCCCTTCTATCTTTGGCAGGCATCCGGGCAACTCTCTTTAAGTTTCGAGAGGAGTGTCTAAAACTGCCGATTTTGTTTTTCGTACAGACAGCAGATGAATTCTTGTTACTAAACCCCTGTGCTGATGGAGCTAGGTCCGGTGGAATAGATATCTTTGGCGAAGAATTACAAGGTAATTTATAATGAGTATCACGCACCTCAGCTTGAACAATTTCTTTCCCACTCTCGGTGCAGTTTTGTGAGGAAATAACATTACCTCCATCAATGTTGCCATTAGGAGGAACACTAGACACAACAAAATCTTTCCCACTAGCGGTGCAATTATGTGAACTAGTAACATTAATTACATCCATGTTATCATTAGGAGGAATAGTAGACACATCATTTTTTTTTCCCACTAACGGTGCACTTTTGTGAAGAAGTAACATTAGCTACTTCAATGTTGTCATTAGGAAGAACAGTAGGCACATTCCAATCCCTCTGCAAGTCATCTAGTAATGCGTCAACATCCCCTTCTGTATCATCTAGACCGTGATCAGTAAGTTGGTGAGCTATATCTTCTTTATGCGGAAGGTCAATGACTTCCTCCGTTAAAAAAGCATCCTCACCGAGACAACACCCCCATTCCTCCATCAACTTAATCGAAACTTGACGACCATCAACCAAAACAACCGTCGTAGTATTCAAAACCTCCAAAGAAGTAGTAGTAATCAAAACACGAGCAAAGTCAATTCTCCCTTTATCCACCGTACATTCATCTGTCCGAACAAACTTGCCACAATGAGAAACACAAAGTTTGAAAAATTTTGTGTTCCATGCATGTATCGGCGTCCCGTAAACACGTAACCAGGCAACGCGTTCGTACCGTACATCCTCCGGCGACCATTTATGAACGTCAGACAGGAACATACTAAAAAAATCCACAGCTTCATTAAATATATTCCAAACATCAGCGTTATTACGGCTACGAAGAAAAATTCTGTCACCACCCATTGGAATTACTTCAACATGAATGATACCGGCGTCCTCCACACGTTGTTGAATTGATAAAGTAGTTTCCCCCGTTGATACCGTCGCTACAATGCCTGAATCAGCCCATTCTTTATCCACTGGATCAGACATGTACTCTTTCAAACCAGGACTATCCTTAAATGCATGTGGAGTGGGTTCCTGTAACTCAACTAACTCTTCCTCAAACAACCTTGTTGTTCGCCTGTCGACGTCAGTATTCAAGAAAATAGTGTCCGTCTTCTTCTTCCCCAACCTCGGCCTCCACTCCTCCACCTTCTGCAAAATTGGTGATAAACCCTCCTCCCTCGTCTTCGTATGTCCCCTCAATGCGCCATTTACCTGCACATCTACCTTTCCCACTCTCACACTTTTTTCTCCCTCCCCGCTTCTTCCCTTTCCTACAACAGAATCTACTCCCTCACCCATCCTCACGCTTTTTTCTCCCTCCCCAATAACCCGAGCCACCTCCTTCTCCTCTGCCAAACGCTCCTCCCTACGCCTAACAGGATTAGACACAACCAATGGTTTCCTGTCGTTCACTACAAACCTATCAAACCTAGCTTCTCTAGCCCAAACCCTAAGATGACCAAACCATACATTGTTCAAAGCTTTGGATAATTTATTAGCATTCTTAACATTTGAAAATCTTACAAAACCATAAACTTGTCCTCTCGCGTTTCGTTGTCGAGCAACATAAACATCAGTTAAAACCCCGCACACCTCAAACTGTTGTCTCAGAAGAAAAATAGGAAGACACTCCGGGATGTTAGTAAAATAGTATGATACCTTATTGTCATTAGGAGAATGGACTGTTCCCTGTTGCAGGGAGCCTGCTGCGCACCTGCCCTGCCCTTCACACCATTCGTAATAGTGCCTTCTGTCTGTGCTGATCGCATACCTTTAATGCCTAGAAAGTAACCTTCATCTGCCAAATCCTTGGAAGACCGATTCTGAACCCTAGAAACTGTAACCTATGTTATACCATAGTTTGATATTTATTAAGTACTAGGTGCTCTGTTGTGGATTAACAGTTCTTTAAAAAAAATATAGTAATAGTAATAACCATTTTGTTTAATTAATCCAATTAACTTCAATTTTGGTGATTATTTTTTTTCACTGTTATTTTGGTAGTAAACACTTCTATTGTTACAAATACAAATGTTTTAAGAAAATAAATTAAAATAAAAGAGAAAATTTTATTATATCAATAGTCTTAATAAAAATTAATTATTTCTCTTTTACTCTATATTACCTATGAGTGTGCCTAAATCCAAAATATCAGTGCTTGTGATCATAGAAGTCATGCTCGAATTTGAATTATACGTTTTTTTTAAGGGAATTATACACGAATATCTTTGTTTACCACATATAGGTAGATAGTATTAAAATATATAAAAGTATTATAAAATTTAGGAAAAATTATAATGACCTCCCCTTAATTCTATCTAATTGTAAGAAACATCCCCTCTATTTATCCAATCATCAACAACCTCACCTGTCGTTATAGTCTATTAGCTTGACGTTAGAGGAGAAAACATGTTATTTTTCTTTCTAAATATTTTCATCCACCATTCATACCAAACACTCTAACAGAAATTAAACCTCTTCATTCTTGTCCTACTACACATTTTCTTGGGCATTCATCGTGTTCATCATTTGTGGTCTTATCTTCCTTACTTCTCGTTTTTGTTGTCAAAGTTCACGTTTTTTCTATTGACATTCAATCTTTGTTCTCGTATGGTTTTTCCACCTCCATTCTCCTTGTTTGTGTCATCGTTCTTTTTGTTTGACTTGTTGTTCTTTCTACACGTCGTTTTCATTGTTCTCTTATGGTTTTTCTTTCTTGCGTTGTTGACGCATAATATCGTGCCTTGTGCAGGTCTTGAGAAACATTTTGGTTGTGGTATGTTGCTTCGATACTCATATCAAGTAAAATCGTTGGAGGTGACATCATTGCTTTTTTGATTCCTATATTCTTTCTTTGTTGCTGCATTGGCTAGCAAAAGAGAAGTAGCAAAAGAGGAAAATCCTATTATTTGGTGGCTTGATGATAACAATTTACTATTATATCTAATTTGGTGTCGGAGTAATAGTTTTTGTGAGGGTAATTTCTTGAATCAATTTTGTTCAAATCGCTTATGGTGGAACTTTGTAGTCGTGTGTTTGATAGAGCAAAATGTAAGTGAAGGCATACCATGAAAGCATTTCAATAGCCATCTCTAAAATACAGTGCAATTTATTGACTCACTTGTTGAACAACCAATCCAAAATCAAAATGCAAGTGAAAAAATCCCCCAAATATTGAGTGCAGAGATTTCAGACATTTTTGTGGTTTAACTGGAAAACAAAACAGTGTTAACGAAAAAGGGAGGTGTTAGTCTATTTCATGAAAACTTAGGGGATGTTAGTGTATATTTTTGAAAAAGGGGGTGTTTGTATCATTTTTAGAAAAAAATTAGGGGAGGTCATTGTAATTTTCCCTAAAATGTATCAAAGTATAAGAGAAAATTTTCAAATATAATACTTTATATTACACTTTTCATCAAAGGATTATTTTTTTGCCAAAATGGGTGTAGCTAAAGTGCTAACAACCCCCAAAATGTATAAAAATAAAAATAAAAAAAAAGGAAACTAAGTACAAAAAAAGGAGGGAGGGGACCAAACCTAAACACCCTTAAAAAGAAGAAAACCCAAAACTAGGTAGGCCAATTTTCTTCTTAACATAAGATTTCTTAGCAAACAATGGTATATCATACCAGTAAACATAAGAGTTTAAAGTTATACCATAGTTTGTAAGACAATCTGCTACATGGTTTCCTTTTCTATATATATGAGTAACTATATAATCCATATTTCTATGAAGGATCATAACATTGTTCCATCTACTTGTAACTTGACATGGTATTAGATTTGAAGACTGGAAAGCATGCACAACCAAGGATGAATATGTCTCTAGCCAAAGATTTAGCCAGTATTTAGCAAATGCAATTTCTATTGCTCTCATAGCACCACAAAGTTATGCTTGATATGAGGTTAAATTTCGCAAGTACTAAGCAAAGCAGCCTAGGTAGATAGCTTCAGAATCTCTGAAGATGCCTCCACATGAAGAGCTTCGTGGATTACTATAAAAGCTCCATTTGTATTGTAATTAGTCCACTGAAGTAGAGGAGGTTACCAAATAAATTCAGTGATGGAAGGAGCTTTGGCGTGATATGTAACACCCTAAATTTCTATTTAATTATTTTAATAAGGTCAAATAGGTGGAGTCTTAATTATTATTATGATGATAATGCATTTTGCTTGAGTGTTATATTATTGCTGAGAAAATAGAGTTTTGGTGATTATTGATATGTTATGAGGATTAAAATGATGACGAGAGGAGTTAAATAAAATAATAGAGGTCGGAGGTGTGAAATAGAAGTAATAAAATAAGTGGGGGAGGAGGAAGTAAAATCATGATAAGTGGAGGCGAGAAAAAAAATAATAGATGAATAGAAGCAATGAAAAGTCAGAAACAATAGTTGTTGCACGTGAGAATTAGAGAGAAGAGAGAATAGGAGGCTAACCCTAACTATGGAGAAACCAAGTCAAAAGCTGCATCATCGGAGAATTCGAGGTAAGGGGAAGAACCCTTATACTAATTGTGGGGTTTTTAATCTTATGAATTCAAACGTTGTTACGATGAGAGTTATGGTGAGAGAATGATGATGAACAAATGTGATGAGGGTTAATGTTGTTGTTAAAAGATTAGAGTTAAAGGAACCAAAATCAGGGCAATTGAATTGGAAATTTAACCATGAAAAGAGTGTGTAATTAGATAGGTTAAGAGGAAATTAGTGTTTGAATTATAGGGTCAGTGGTGTTGTCAGGATCCTGAGTCAGCAGGTTCAAACTTTTTAACTTTAATTATCAATTGAAATAATATCATAAAAATCATCAATATTGAAAAATTATATAGTAATGATTGTAAAAGAAAAAATTATACTGGACTCAATTGTATATATACTCTACAATTGTCATTTACCCAATTACATGTTCTGAAATCGTTGAACAATCAACCTATTATCAATATTGTCTAACATGTCTCTCAATATAAGCCACAAGATAATCATTCATCCATTCATCTGCATTTGATTACACAATCTAGTTTTCACAACCTTCATAGCATAAAAGGATTGTTCGACAGTTGTTATGGCAATGAGTAAAATCATTGTTAAGTTCAAAAGTTGATAGACTAATGGATAAATAATATGACTTTTAGTTTCAAGCAATTTTTTAAAAGATCACTTATTTGTATATATATACTCTACAATTGTCATTTACCCAATTACATGTTCTGAAATCGTTGAACAATCAACCTATTATCAATATTGTCTAACATGCCTCTCAATATAAGCACAAGACAATCATTCATCCATTCATCTTTATTTGATTACACATCTAGTTTTCACAACCTTCATAGCATAAAAAGATTGTTTGACAGTTGTTATCACAACTAGTAAAATCATTGTTAAGTTCAAAAGTTGATAGACTAATGGATAAATAATATGACTTTTAGTTTTGAGCAATTTTTAAAAGATCACTTATTTGTTTTTTATGGTCAAGCATCAGAAATTTAGTTGGACAAATTCACTTGGATAAAATTTTGCAAATATAGCAAGAGCTGAACCTATGCAATTATAGCAAGAGTTGAACCTATGCAAATATAGCAAGAGCTGAACCTATGCAATTATATTGTATGAATAAATTTTTTATCAATTGAATCAACACATACTGACTTGCCAATTCTAATATTCACTCCTAAAAGTTTAGAAGATTAATATATAAAAAGGAAAAAAAAGAGATAATTAAATAAATTATAAAAAAGAATCAAAGATTTTTTGACACAGTAATAGATTACTCTAAGAAAAAAAGTTACGAGTTACACTTTTCGTTTAGAAGAGTAATGAATGAATGAATTACTATGAAATAATATGTGTATAGCATTTGCAGTTAACTGATGTAATTTATTAATAATAAGCAAAGTCAAAACATGCTATTGTACCGCTCGGTCCTTTTATGGTTCTATCTTTGGGTCAGGTGGTGCAGATCTCAAATATGAGGGGATTCATAATCACATATGATAGAAAATTTGGTGCAAATCTCACAATTTTAGGGGATGCAGCTACATCCTCTCAGATGTAGGTGGCTCCGCCAGTGTATAGGGTAACTATAGGGTGATGATTAGGGACGAGTTTGGTGAGTTTAACTGATGTATAGCATTTGAGGGGATTCATAATCACATATGATAGAAAATTTGGGGCAAATCTCACAATTTTAGGGGATGCAGCTACATCCTCTCAGATGTAGGTGGCTCCGCCACTGTATAGGGTAACTATAGGTTGATGATTAGGGACGAGTTTGGTGAGTTTAAGGACGAAAACTGAGTCCAAAGAGGTCCCCCAAAGCGAAATCGCAGCAAAACTACGATTTGTGTCATCTGTCAGGTGTGCATGATCGTACACCTACATGGCACGGCCCGAGCGCAGTTCTCTTCCATTTTTCTGTTTTGTCTGGCTTTGAGGGGGCACGGTCGTGCTCCCTTCCTAGGCCTAAAAAATCCTATTTTTCTCACTTAAATGAGTTCCTAAAGTGAAGGTTAGGTTCCAAAACCAATGTACCTAATTGAGGGAGTGTGTTTAAGTGTACTTAGAAGGGGTTTCAAGATAATAGTGATTCTAAAACATGAATGAGTTAAAGAGGTAAAAGATGTTGTTAAGAGGAGATATAAGGGGGTGGTTTTTGATAGTTGACGATGTCAAAGGTAGTTTCATAGAGTAATAAGGAGTTTAAGTTGGAAATTAAGTTAGGAGGGTATAATACTGAAATAACCAAGAATAAAGTGAGAGTGGTTTATGATAATTGATGATATTAAAAGTGAATGACATTAGGAAGATATAACATTAAAATGTAAAGGAGTCGTAGTTGTAAAAGAGAAAGATGTTATGACTGACGACAATGGTGAGGTAAAACTTTAAACTAGGAATGAAGAATACGGCATTGCAAATAAAATAAAGTACACAGTAAATGAGGGAAACTAATATCAGATATATGATTTAATGATGATGATGAGATTATGTATAATCACATATATGATGTAGAATAATAATGAGATATTATTATTGTATGATGTTGATTAATGATAAGATAATATTTGTTGTATGATGTTGATGAATGATGTAATAAATGATGCTTGTGAATGACGAGTAATGACGATGACGTATCTTGTTTATAATGACGAGTAAACGATGAAATGAATAATGTTGTAAGTGTGAGTTATTGATGTTGGGCTAATATGTAGTATTTAGTGAGTCTTCCTTCATGCATCATATCATATTTAAGAAAATGACGAATGTATGTTCAGTAACACAACTCTGACATACAAAAAAATGATGAGTAGAAATCGGTACCGTCATGCATATATATGATAGGAATGAAGTACATTTGCATATAAGTGGTGATATTTGAACTTGGTGTATGTGTTGTGTAAATGGTGTGTAAATGATTATGTATAACTTGATGAGAAATTATGAGGATGCTTGTAAATTCCGACCATTGATGTTATTACTGTTTATGTATTATTCATATGTTCCAACTATATGTTATGAATTATATTCTTAGTCCTTTGTTTGTTGTGTATTTGTGGTGTCTATGCTCGTGGGGTACAAATACTCAGAACGAGGAGCTCTAGTTGCGGGATGGTTAGGAGGTGCGATGGGAATTTCCTTCCGTCATTATTTTATGTAGTGAAATTTTATGTTTCTGAAGTTTAAAGTTTTGGAACTTTTATTTATTTTACCTTGATGACGATGATTTGTTTTGTTTTATTGTTTGGTTGAAATATTCCACTACTAAATTTATGATTATTATTTTAATTCAAATGGAGAACTGTCGAATATGTGTAACACTTTTTCTTTAAATATATATTTTTTTATTTAATAATTCAAAGACAGGGTTTTAGGGTGTTACATGATGTATTGTAACTTTGAAAATCTTTAGAATTGTGAAGTCTTTGATTCAATTATTAGAGACTTTGCTTGTGTTATTTCAATTTGAAAAGTACTTGCTACTATATTGGATATGGATGACTTCCAAGAGATAATTTTATTGTTGAAACTTGCCTCATTCCTTGCAAACCAAATAGTGTTTATTAAGTTGACGAAAGCAACAGTTATGACAGTTTTACACTGCGGGGACCAAGCATTTTCGCAAATGTTCCAAATGTCTTCCATAGTGTTAAATTGTAGAATGACATTCAAAGATATAACAAACCAAGACCATAATTTTACTACAAAAGGACAAGTAAAGAATAGTAAAGATTGCGCATTGAAGGAAGTTGACCTCCTTTTTCTATTAGCTTATCATCAGTTGAAACTTTATCTTGCATTAATCTCCAAACAATCATTGATTTTGAAGGGGGAATACTTGGAATCCAAATTGTCGTTGGCCACTTGGAATCTACAATGTTGCGAGCAGCACATTGTAGGTTCAGCATGAGCATGACGAGAAGGTTTAGGATGAGAACCTAGCAATCCCACCAAGCACTTGGTGAATTCATGGAGGACCTTCTGATCTATCTTTGATGACCTCATTCTCAAAGCATGTTGCTTTCTTTTTAATTTTCGAGTGTTATCGTATTTTTTATGTATTTGTTTCGTTTTAATTAATTGTCAATTTTTTTCATTTCAAATACGAGAAAAGTGTATACTCCGTTGCATTGAACATGGGGGTAAGGTAGAAGATCTTTCAAACCCAATCGTTGATCTGAATTAGTTTTGGAATCCCATTCATGATTCTAGTCTTTTCCATTTCTTTTTATGGGGTTCCTGAATGTGAGTCATGCTATGCTTACTGCCCTATCCGCGAGGTGGCATGAGGAGTCTAGTAGTTTCCATTTGCATGTGGGGAAGATGACCGTCACATTGGATGATGTGGTGTGTCTAGTACAAATCCCCATTGAAGGGAAGATACCGAGTCATGATAAAAAGGTCTTCCAGGAGATAGGAGTTGCGCTTATGACTGAGTTGGTCGGTTTTTCTGAGGTTGTTACCATCAAAGAGTGTGTCAAAAAGTATTTCGAACAAGTCTGAGAATGGGAGTGAAAGTTATGGCATAAGCCATAACGCAACGACCCTTAATTGTCGCTGCCACATCGGTAGTTAACTACGGTCGATCTAACGACAGGTAAGAAGTTCAAGGATCCAAGGATCTAATCTCTTATAAAGTGAATGAAGAACTCGAGTATCTACCACTTGTACAACACACAGTGTTAGTAGTATGTTTGAATGTTAAATGTCACTTTAGATTTGTGTATGTTAAAGGTCACTTTAGATTTGTGTATCTATCATGACAATCATGAGAATCATGCATAGTCGAAATGGGCGTGATGTGGTAGAAGAAATTATTCATAACTGGGTAGAAAGAAAGACTATGGCTTTTCACATTTCCTTTGTCACTATTAGGATATGGAAGTTGTTAGGTTATGAAATTTGATTTAATTTCTCGTATTTGTATGCTAAGTTTCTGTGTATTGTAAATCATGATTTAGTTGCCTATTTCTCTTATATTAGCTCTTCAAAATTGTTGGGGAATAACCCCTCAATAATAACACTAGCAGGTTGGTTAAGCTCTTGTTTCCTGTTAAAACAAAAAAAAAAAAACTACTAACAAATATCGGTATTCAACATCAAACCCAGATCCATTGCATCTGTAAACTCAACGCAACCAAATCTCGGCAATTGGATCGAGATACAGTCCAAATTCAATGGTTGAGATTTGGATGAAAAGTTGGACAATGCAGATGATAAAATCATGAGTTTCTAAAAACTAAACAAAATAATTTATTGATGTAATAGAATAGACAGATAGTTATTATATTCAACAAGGCCAGTATAGTTTTATATTGCAGATATAGTAATTATACAAACTAAACTACTAAAAAACCGAGTAAAACTTGTTTCAAATTGCTATTTACATGAGATGGTAGAATGTATTAGCATGAGCCACCAAAATCTTGATGAGTAGCACCAAGTTCTCTTATGCTACAACCTTTAAAAAATAAAAAATAAAAACTGGTCTTACATGCCACCATAAAGGGAAAATAAATATGATGAAATTTTGTGCACCAAAGCTTCATCAATATAACCATAATCGTTTCATCACTTTGCTCGTGTTTTGTTATACTTGCTCACTAAGCTCTTATCCTCCGCTGATTTATTCATTGACATATCATGTGATTTCATACCAAATAACAATGTTCCAATAGAAACAATGCTGTTAAAGATTCATCGCAGACCTTTGAACAATGTCATATAGAGACAGCAGAATTTCAGCACCAATCAATGCAATAATGAGCCACTCAAGGAAATCAGATTTCCTGTTTTGAAGAATTTCTTGTAGAAATCTAATATTGTGCTGTAAAATTAAAAAGGCAAAAAGTTATAAACAAAAAGATAAATTTGTAGAGATGTCCGAATAGAGAATTTATATATGTTTCCAAGCTAGAAATTTAACCTCCACAAATTTCAACTTGAAATCAAGACTTGCAAATCTCTGAGTTAACTCAAATTCGTCCCTGAGATACTCCCATATCTGACCATATTTGGCATCTTTCCAAGCGATATCTGATCTGTAAACACCATTTAAAACTTTCTAAGTTGAAAGAGACATAATATTTGGTATCTGACTATTGTCAAGTCTGATTGTATATACCAGTATGATCCAACTGAAAGAAAGTGAAACACACACACAAACACCTTATTTTCCTTTTGTCATTATGTTTACCAACATTGATTACATTACTATTGTACTCTACCCTCTTCTACCAAACAGTGCAACTCACTGACTCATTCACGCAAGTTAGGATTTCAATGAGATTTTGCTGGCATCAGGCAAGAGCAAATCATTGGAAGACATTAATGAAAATCTCAACTATAGCAACAACAGTAAGCATGCACGGCCATTGTAAATTGTAATTGCAAGACTAGGGATCGAAGTTGAAAAGTTTTGACGAATAAATTGTTATTTAGGAGTGTTCTAATGTACTTCTGGGACACATGACTTTTCACCACATTAAAACAATGGAAAATTAGATAATTAACAATTTCACAAGTCCTGGAGCTCATGTTAACTGCATATGCGACTATACATATTAAAAGCTAAACACAAACTACGTTTTAACTACTATCCAAACACAGGTGTTGGGGGTTATGTGTAACAAATAGGTAAGAAAAGATGAAACTAAAGAAGAAAATGTGTATAGTACCCTTAATTAAATATTTATTCTTGCAAAGTTACATTTGGAAATATTCAAACTACACAAGTCAGTCAAAATGATCTGAAACTAGTAACAAGTACAATTTCTCTTTCCAACTTCAACAGACTACGTGTTACCACGAACAGAACTCTTACCTCTCAAATAGTCCGAGCTTTAGAATCACATCAGCAAGATTTGAATTTGCCTTGCCCACCAACTGGAAAAGTTTTTTCCTTTGCATCTTAAATTTTCCAGTCGCTTCCATCTCACGATTTATGTCTGTAAATTCTGCAACCATTCCGTCAACCTAGAATACAAGTGGAATGAGACTATTAAACCCTTTGAGGAACGTCACCAGTATATCCAAATATCAGAGAATCCTAACTCATATCCAGAACATACCTGCCGGCCATAGTAATCAAGAGCAATACTTTGTCCTAGTACACTACCAATAGTTCGAATTCCATCAACATCCAAGTATTGTAACATTATGTAATCCAGTCCTCCTTGCATCCATGTGCTCAAAGCTGGTTTTTCTTTTACTTCATACTCTAAATCCTCAAAAAACAGAGAAAAATCAAATTGCGTAAAACCGCATTAACCTCTAAAACATTCTGAAATAGCGGAAACCTTACCAATAATCAATAAATGAAGTTATCAAAATTAGATGGCAATGGCATATCTACAAAAACTATAAGTTCAAAACCCATGGTTTTGAATTGAAGGAAAAGTGAAAATGTTTGATTGATTTCGTCGCACATATAAACATAAAATTCCCAAAAAACAATATTCCTTGTGTCCTCGATCACTTGGATCACAACAAAGCTACACCACAAGGAAAAATATTTACTCAAAGCCTACAAGCTTTTACATAGAAGGATAAGGGCATATATGTTGATGCATTTATAAAAGTTCAAAATTATTCAATACCACAGCCCAAGAAAACCGGAAAAAGAAAAGAAGAAATAAATAGGACAAGCTAAGATTCCAAATCCCTTAAAAAAATTGTTAATGAGACTGTTAGACTTGCGGTTTCTATTCTGTCAAGCAGTTATTGTAGGAAAGTTATGTTTTGTCTTATTTGTGTTGTGTCAGTTGTGTTTTATTAATTAATTATTAATTGAGTCAGTTGTGTGTTTTAAGGATAAATAGGAGAAGGGTCAGACATAAGAGGATTGTCTGGAAGTTATTGAGTGGTTATTGGGAGAGACCCAACTCTCAAACATTTGGGAAAGGGAGAGGCCAAGGCTCTCGAAACCTTGGAGAACAATTATCCTAGTGTTATTATGTGTGATTTCTGTGTTATTCTCTGTACTATAATTCTGTTTGTATCAATAAATATCAGAAATTGTTCCAAATCTGTTTGGTATTGAACCAATATCTATCAGAGACCACTAAAGAGGGCTTGTTCTAGGAAACTAGTACATGCTAAACACCCAAATTTATCCAAACTCTATTGATGTGCAAGGAAACCTCGGTACACAAGCAAGAGTTCAGCTCCAACTGTTTACACTAAATTGTAGCATAGATCACACTTCAATGCAAAAATTTAGTCTTTGTTTCTACCAAAACGAATATCAATGATTTGTTCAAGGACCTTAGACACACCCAAGAGGATCTATGAACCTGTAAAAATAGATGAGGAGCAGAATCCGTGCAAGCACAATACATTACACACATATTACAAAAACAAGCCTTATGCAGCTTAAAACCCTGCAAACGAGTTTATTAAGAAGAAAAAATTATTCCTATTCAATGAATGAAGTGGAGGAATGAATGAGGGGACAAAGTAAGTGTTGTGGAATTTGGGTTGTGACTAACTCAACCTTTACATAACCGGCTTGTAAGGGATGACTGCTCAAGCTTTATATACACTACATAGGTCATATCTCTAGGCAATGTGGGACTAAATCCACCCTCTCACACCCAACACAATGAAGGTGTTGGAGGCTGCAATGAAGAAAACCCAAATTCCGCAATTTGACGGCTAGGGGCGGACCACAGTGAAGGAGGAATTTCCAACACACACCCCGTCATGCCCGGGCCACGATTGGCATGAAGCGTGGATGATGCGGGAAGCCCAACAACAGACCTAGGATAGGCTCTGATACTATCTTGGAATTGGGGCAGGACCTACCTCAACCTTACGAAAACCAGCTTGTAAGGTGAGGGCTGCTCAAGCTTTATAAACACTACAAAAGCAATATCTCTAGGCAATGTGAGACTAAGTCCGCCCCTTCACACCCAACACAATGAATGTCATGGAGGCTTTCATGAATGTAACCCAAATGCCGCAATTAGACGGCTATAGGTGGACCGTAAGGAATGCGGAATTTCCCACGATAAGGATGTACTGGAAACAACTCTAAAAGACAAGCAATCGTATCCTTTTAAAAAGGTCGAAGTTCCAAGAAAGATCAGAGTTTAGGACACTCCAAAGAGTTGAAAAGAAAGTCCTACTTGGTCTTGCTAGATTCAAAAACAATCAGAAATCAATCACAAAACAGTGCAAGATCTGCAAAAATATCTTTCGTGGCATATGCTTAAAAGAAAAGAAAGATTTCCATACAAAATAAAAATGCAACATATTTCTTCAGTGTATTACTAACTCTTACACAAAATAAAAGACATTGAAATGCGACTGAAAGTTGAAACTAACTCTTACACAAAGAGGAGACTTAACTTATAGCTCAAAAATAGGAATCACAAATGTGAAACATTTCTACAGGAATTATAGGAGATAGCAAAATAGCAATTAAGCAAAGAATAACATGATACTTGTTCCAGTGTATTACTGAGTTTGGCAGAATACTACAACAACAGTGCTATGTCATAATGAGTTCTCTTAGGGTGTGTTTGATACACCACGGTACAAGAAAAGTAGGACAGCACAGGACAAACATTTGAGTCACAGCCTAACTCTTTTTCTGGTGTCTTGTTTGGTAAATCATGAACAACACAAAAACAATGAGACATTAAACTAAATATTATTTATAACATGAGGAGGGATTAAATTACAATCGTGTAACACTTAAGTAGTGTTACACCACTCCATAACTTTTTACAGGATTCATGTATTATAAAGCTGACAGTTGGGTGTAAATTTTATGTCATATAGATCATCTTTGTAAATTTTTAAGTAAATCTGAAATTGTTAGATAAGTTGTTGAGGTGCGTCAGGATTAATGTTTCAAGTGCTTTTCTTAAACAATATTAAAATCTTGACATATCAAATAGTTCCATAATTATGTAAAAATTTACGGAGATGATCTATATGATATACAAATTTCACTCAGCATTGAGTTTTGTAATACAGGTCTCTTGGTAAACAGTTATTGAACAGTGTAACACCATTCAAATGTTATACTAATGTAATTCGACCCCTTCTCTTTATAATATATTTTTTAGGTTTTCTAGTCCCTAAACAAAAATTCTGCATGCAGTTTTACCCTGCTAAAACTAATTTTGTTTAATTATCTTTAAACACTTCAACATTTGAAAGATATTTTGCAGACAATTTCAGAACATTATAGAAGGTTCATTTTACAAAAATTTAGTTTTTTAAATGTGAGATGAATTAAATATGAATTTTTTAGAAGCCAAAAGTTCAAGATAAATGTAACAAAATTTGAACCTAAAAATAAAATTTTAAACTTATTTTTTGCAGATAAACTTTTTATAATGTTCTAAACATGTATGCAAAAACCCGTTAAAAAATGTAATAGCTCAAGGATAATTAAACAAATTTGGTTTTAGCAGACTAAAACTACGTGTAGAAAAAAAATTTAGGGACTAAAAAAAATACTATTAAAATCAAGTAAGGACTAAACTTAGAAGGTTCCAATTTTGTAAGGACCAAAAACATATTTAACCCATTGCCAAAAATATTAAACCTTCCCAGCTCCATTTCTACAAATAACAAAGAAGTTCGTTAATACAAAAATGTTTGCCAATTGGAGGGCAAGAATCCTCCATAAGATAAAAAAAATTATAAACTACATCTATTTCAAAAAATAAAAGTGAAAACATCAATGGAGAAAGCTTCCATTCCAACAGCAGATCTGTCAGAAAAGCAATCTTAAAAAGGACACATGCTTCTAATGAGATAGAAGCCAGTCGTATATACTTATCCCATTACCCAAATAAACTGCTAACCCAAAGAAATCTACATAATATGCAAGTGTTAAACCAATCATATGCACCAAATAGCAGCACAATACCCCAAAATTTTAGTTTCATCAATATCAGCATTTATGTTCGCACTGTAAATGTGCAGACTGCAGCTGTACACAAATGCCACCCATCAATGGGAAAATGGATAGTTGCAAAGCTCAGCTCAAGCCTTTGAAGCTTAATAGACAGTGTGGCTAACGTTTGGTATTGTAGTTTGCTTTTGACTATTTGTAGGTGTGGCAGCAATAATTATAAATCTACTGTGGATCTGATCATGGGTGAAAAACTTTTCAATTTCAAATTAGACAGAATAACTCACCATCCTTTCTCATTTCAGGAAGCAAACCAGATGCATGCTTCCTAACAATTTTCAAATAGCCATCAACCTCATGTTCGAGGACATTAAACAATACAATGGAGCCATACTGAAAAACTACCATGTAACAGCCATTTGTTCCATTCAAGAAAGAAGAACCAGGTCCCTGAAACAAAAAGCATTTTGCAATTAGTATCAAAAGACCTATGACTTCAAAATTATATGCAACAGTTGAGAAAGAGGAAGACAATTCATTTGAATCATCCAGTGGATGAAACCTTTTCACATATATAACAGCCTGGGAAAGGTTAAAAAACTGAAAGAGGAAATGGTTATAGCATATAATGTAAAGACAGTGAACTACAATGTTGAAATGATGCTAGTTGACTTTATTGACCAAATCTGTAAAACATTTTTGTAAGAATGATTATTGTCAGCTTTATTGTTTGTAGTCAGGTTAAAGGAGTAATTTAAAACCAAGACAACAAATAATTTTAAGTAGAAAGCAATCATAGAAACAAACTAAAGAGAGCAGGGGAAGGAGGTTGAGCTGTTGAGAAAGCTGACACATTTCATCAACTTTCTACAGGCCTGAAGTCAGATGGGAATGACATGATAATTAGTAAAATCATAGCTTATAAAACATTGATTCTCTATTTTGATTTAAGATTTCTAATCATATACTTTTATAAAGTTTTCAAGTAATATATTATACTTGTAAGATTTCTAATCATATATTTTTATAAAGTTTTCAAGTAATATATTATACTTGTGTTATTTCTCGTAACATGTCAAATCTACATGTCTGGATTATATCATATTCATGCTTTCTAGTCTAAACCTCAATCTAAAGGAACGATATCCATATATACATGATATCCCTAAGGCATGAGCTTGGTCTCATCGTGTTTTTGATCAATAAAAGAGAAATGATAACTAACCAGTAGTTATTTGAGGTCTTTAAACTTCTACACAATTGCTCTTTAATTCGAATTGAATTAAAAGAAAGCGTGAAGATTGAATGCGCTTGCATGTTTCAAACTGTCATCACCCGATTATCGGATTATGAATTATCCCTAAAATGCATACATCTTTATTCAATCCTCATCTTACAGGACATATGTAGAACTGCCTAGATAGCATGTGCATAAGAACAAAACAATATAAAATAAAGAAAGCATGGCAGAACATGGGTATATAATGGGGGCAGCAGTAGGATAGCCCAATAGAGACATCATACCTTGGAATCGCCAAGATTGCCAAACTTGAGAACTACATAATTAGTCATCCTTGATGATGGTGTGACAAAGTTTGGTTTGTTCTGCTCCACCAAGCTTTTTAAATCAACACTGCATCCAAAATGAAAGTGAGATATATACATCAATATATATATGAAACAGACAGCATTCATGCAGATATAAACATTTAATTATCTGGTTCTAAAAATTCTGCATTACTTTCCCTATCCCTTCTTGAGTATGCATTAAGAAGTTGTTTGGATGAAGGATTTTGGAAGGAAAGGGAAGAGTCAAGAGAGTAAAATTTTCATTTGAAGTAACTCTTCTCTACATTAGTCATTTTTTTAATTAAAAGTATGAATCATGGTGAACCTTAATGTCCTCTTACCATTTTATTTCTAAAAATTATTAACACTTCATAACTCTATTGATCAGTGGTCAAATTTATACCATGATGGCGCCAGTATTATGACATGGTGGATTTTGAACCAGCCACAATGTTATGTATACATCATGCTTCCTCCATAGGCAATACGTGATATTTCTGTCATGGCTGCACCACAGTGTTTGAATTTATACTGAGGAGTTATTTAAATATTAGCATAGTTCTTTGACAAGAATCGGTGGTCACTGTTTTGAAGCACTGAAAGCATATTCCAATTTTGAAATATCATGTGAGATTTTAAGCCTAAATGCAGCAACTCGCCATTGTTGTATATTGAAGATTACATAATTATGTGTAAACGAGGACGGTTATTGGTTAGACTCAGTGTTGACTGTTGAGTGAACCTAAGGCACTAATAAAGTTTACACAGGTTTTAAATTATAGTAGTGGTCAGATTATGGTCATTGCAATACGCTACACACACTGATGCCAACAGCTACTTAAATCTCTGGAACCTATAGTTCTGACTCGTAAAAAAGACGTGTCTTCCAAATAGTAACAATGATGTAGGCTCAATATATCATAGAAATGCTTCATAACAATCACCACGTAGATGAATGAGACCAAAATTAAAACATGTGATAATGCATTAGAAGCTACATCATTTAAGTATATAGATAGATGACCACAATTCAATTTTAAAACATTTGTTTATCATCCAAATGTATATTAAATAATAAAATTGTTGTCAAAGACATACTCCTCCATGTTATAGAATTGTTTTTTTTCATAAACTCAACGATCTCAAGCAAATTCGCAAGTCTGCATAATTTAATAAAGCTCGCCCAAAACTGTGGGAACAAGTACATTTCAGCCAGCTCCCACTTCAAGTGTGTTTCATCAGGTCATGAAAAGAGTTTTGAGTGCGACAGTCACACTCACACATACAGCTGCAGCCATCTTTCAATATAGCACCCCCTCCAGCAACCAAAGGCCTTGCTCCCTCCGACAAATGGCCTCCCTCGGCAGGAGAACCTTGGAATACTGGTCCAGACATGTCTACCACCATTGAATTCAAGAGCAAGGTTCCTACTAATATCCACGGACTCTATGTAGTGTACCGTGTTTTCTAAAACTTGAATTATATACAAATGTCACTTCTTTGGTTTTATAAATTATTTGAGTAAACCACCATATTTGTTTGTGACTTAGTAAGGCGCTCGCAAATAAGTCCATCAGATTATGAATATTTCAAAGAGGTCCCTCATTCTATTAAACGGTCAAGTTGATCCCTATATTTAACCACTTACTATCAATTACTTCCCTATATTTTAACTACATACTATCAATTTGGTCCCTATTATAACCACTTAATACCAATTTAGTCCCTAATATTACTATCAAATGACTAATATGAGTAAAATTTAACAGAGTCAGGGACGTTTTTGAAAGATTCATAATTTCATGGACCTATTTAAGAGTGTCTTACAAAGTCAGGGACGAATTTGATGGTTTACTCTAAATTACTTTTTATACTATGTAACCTCAAGTTTAGAAATCGAGTATATGAAAGCTTCACAAATTTACCTAGACTCTCAAGTTTGACAACCTTGCATAGGTATACCTATAATTCACACACTAAAATATTGATTAATTTTGTCATTCTTTTATATTCACGTTTGTGTTTTTTAATTTAATTTTTATTCAATTCTTTGCATCACCGACACTTTTGATCGAATGTGTGGCCATTATCTGACAGCAACGCAAGTGCACACTATGCATTCAATCAATTCATTTTCTTAATTTATTACCGATGTCGACATGTCTGTGTCGTATGGTGTCTGTGTCAATGCTTCATATAGGGTTCAAGTCCTGGCAAGCAGAAAAATTACTAACAAAAAAAAACTACTAACTTAACAATTAACTAGTAACTACTAACATTTGCCATTCAAAGAAAAATTTACAACTATCTTCGAAGAGTCTCCTTCCACTGGGGAAACTTGGAAGACTGGTCCAGATATGCCAACCACTATTGAATGCAATAGCAACGTTCCTACTAATATTCAGACTCTGGTTCATATATATGTCATTATTTGGTTTTATAATATTGACTTTACCTAGACTCTGAGTTTGACAACCTTGCACAAGTATACCTATAATTCACACACATTGATTTTGTCATTCGTTTATGGATTTAATTAGTATACACTCACAGTGTAAAACCTTTTTACACATTCTTCCAATTAAATCATGTCACATAGATATTTTATGAACTAACTTATGAATGTGGCACTTTGATGCATGTGTAAAAAAGCTTTACACCGTCATTGCCACCCGTTATAGGAACTAATATTTTCTCTTGTATTCGAGTGTTTTTTAATTTTATCTAATTCTCCGTTTTTGATCCAATGATGTGTGTTTGGTGTCCGACACCTACGGACACCACAATTCATTTTCTCAAATTATTACAGTTGTAACAAAATGCTTCACATAATTAATTTAATTTAATACAATACAATTAAAACGATATATCGTTTCTGAAAACAATTTTTTTGTCAATTTTATTATTCAAAACAAAAGTTTTACAAATCTAATGACAGTAACAACCAAAAACACATGAATTAAAATTTGGGTGAAAATCTTAAAACCAGAAATAAAATATTCGAATAAATTAAAATTAACACAATTGGTATTGATTACAATTCAAAATTGAAATCAAAATAACCACAAATAAAAAAAAATGCAATTAAGCACCTGGTGGAGAAGAAGAAAGCTCTAACAGGAATTGCAGGTTTAGAATCATGATCAATTGTTCCATCATGATTAACATTATCAGCATCAACATCAACCTCAGAGCATGAAACGGCGTCGTTCCAATCAAGTGCAGGAAACGACGAGGACGAAACGCGGCGTTTAACAGAAGAACCGAAATGAAAACGACGCGTGATGAAGGAAGAAGCGAGTTCTCGTTGTTGTTGTTGAAGAAAAGAGTGGGATTGTGATTGTGGTTTAGAGAGAGTGGTGAATGTTTTGAAAGAGAAAGAAGAATAAGAAGAAGTGTTCGATGAAGGAGATGAGAAGAGGAAAGAACGAAGGAGTGAGGTGGTTCTAACGGTGAGGTGATGAGTGGTTTCTATGCTTCGCAACATCTTTGTTCAGTTCGTGTCACTTACACAAACATGGGAAGTAGAAGAAGAAGAATGAGATTTAACACTTTCACTAACAACTAATGCTAAACCCTTTTTTCATTATTTTGACACGTGTTGTGTTTCTCTGCCATTGCTTCTCCTTCAAATATTGCTATTTTGTTTTCATTTTTACTAGATTAGACAAATGGCCATGCTCTGCCACGGTTTGTTACGTTTTTTGTTTTACCTGTAAAATATTTTTTTTTGACCTATATTACAAGAACCAATTTTTTTTTGACCTAATAGGTCAAACAAAAACTAATTTTTTTTTTTTTCAAGAATTTTTCGTTTTTGTTTAGCTTATTAGGGGGTAAATCAAAACAGAAATGTTTTACAGGGGGTAAAACAAAAAAAATATTTTACAGGGGAAAACCAAAAATGACCTATATTACAGGGGGTAAAGACCTATTAACCCTTGTTACAATAACTCAATCGGAGATACATAAACGAGCCTAATCAATCTTAACGAAACGAACTCTTATTATCGACGTAACTTAGTTAATTTGCGTACGAGCTCGAAACCAAGTTACAAAAAAGATGACGAGAGAGCGTCCGTAGAATAAATAAGGAATTTTAGATTGGTGTATGTATCGACCGTGAACACAATAACAAGATCCACGTTCTAGCAACCCCTTGAACAAAGCTACAGGTATAAAGCTCTTTCAAGCAACACTCTGAAAACAACCACAAGGGCTGGCAAGTAAATAGTACCGAAGTGAAGGCAGACCTGATGCAAGACCTGCAGATCTCGACAGATCTAGAAATATCAGAGAGTCAAACAAAGAACACCGTAAATTTTATTTAATTAATTAAAAATATATACATAAAGTTTAATTGATACAATTGAAACTATCTAATATAAATAGTATAAGACAAGTTTTTTGTAATATAATTATAAATTTCAAGTGGATTCAATGTTGCAAGAAATTCTTACAATTAAAATTTGCCAATTCAGAACAAATTTGACATTGGTTCACATATTTATCTAGTTTTTTTTATCAAAGATAAATATTTGACCTATATTTTTTTTAATATTTGATTGTTTATCTTTCACGTATTTTTTTTTATGTATTAATGAAAATATGTGTGTCAATTTTTTTATGCCAATTCAGAACAAATTTGACATTGGTTCACGTATTAAGGCGTAAATTATATTTGTTTATTTCCGGAAATAAAATAATAGGAACATTTTAATTTGACCCTCACCCTAGAATCCACCCCTATTCCTATTATTTTATTTCCGGGAATCAACAAATATAATTTAAAACAAACACACCCTTAATATTTGTGCATTTAATTAATTAAAAGCTAGAAAATTAAATTCAATGCACGAATTCCAACAAAAATTTTCTATATTTAAATCATTAACTTGTGCCTTAAGGGCAGGGCACAAGTTAATATTTTCCTTTAACTAATTATTTAGTCATAAACAAATTCTCTCTCTTGTATGGTTTTTATGATAAAATCAAATTACTATGTATAATTATTATTATTTTTTATGAACAAATATAGGACCATTTACGATTTTGCTATCTTATATCGATTCTATAAAAAAGTAGTTGAAAAAAATTCTTTAATTTTGATTGCCATTTTATGATTTTTGATTTTGCTCTTTTCTTTCGACCTGAAGCAAAATCCTGATTTTGACAACCTTGGTTGCTAACATTTCTACTCCCTTCGGTCACTATTATAAACAAAATTTTACTTTTTAGATAAATTGAATATTAATGTATCTAGTCTTTACTATAAACTAGATACATTAATTATTCGATGTATTTAAAAATTGAAAATTTTCTTATAATAGTGACTAGAGAGAGTATTTTTAATTATACTAACAAATTTTCATAAAATTATGGATTTGATGAAATCATAAATAATTTTTAGAAAATGTTAACCATTGCCCTTGGGGCATTGAGTAAAGTATTAAAATAGGTAAGTTTGTATCAAAAAATGGTGTAATTATCGCTAAGAAAAAAATAAAGATTTGTATTTCTAAGGTAAAATTTCTATTAATAGAATTCTTAACCATTACCTTTATAGCTAAAGATCGATAATTTTCTAAGAACATCCGAAACAAAATGCACCTAGGTACTTTCAATTAGTTTTTTTTTTTTACCTAGCTTTATTCAATCTGTTGTTTTTTGTACCTAGGTTTTTTCAATCTGTTTTTTTTTTTGTCCCCATATGGAACAGTTTCTTAATTAGGTTTCTTAATTAGGGTTTCTTTTTCGCATTTGTACGATGGAAAACAAAAGTAAAGAGAAAAGAAGAGAAGCATCAATGGCCAAGGCGCCAGACTGGTCTACACTCCACAAGGATCTTCTCCTTCTTATATCTTCACGACTCGACAACGAAGCTGATATCATTCGTTTTCGATCAGTTTGTTCAACATGGCGCTCTTTCCTACCAAATCACAGTTTACCCTTCAAGTTACCTCATTTTCACACTTCATCACTCTCCTGTTACCTCTCCAAACACAACATCTTCCTCATCAAACCACCCCAACAAGAACAACAACAAACCCTCCGCCCTTGGTTGATCAGAATTGCGAAAAACTCGTGTGGTGAAAGTCAACTCTTTCATCCGCTCCTATCACTTGACTCGTCTTCACCTTATCATTTCCCTCATGTGCTCGACTTGAAAAAATTCTCTGTCGTTCGTTTAGGAGCCGACGTTGTTATGGGAAGATACAACGAAGAACCAACCATTTTAGGACGGTCTAAGGAACTGTCGCAGTTTGAACTCCATCTCTTGAAGTTACAGCGTCAGGATCCGACACCTTTAGGGTATGGTATGGGAAAAAAGGTAGTTGCTATTATGCAACATGGGAAAAATAAAAAAACTGTTGCTCTCGGCACGTTGAACCAAAACGGTCATCCACTATTGTTCCACTGCAGCGAAGAGCGTTGGACGTTGATCCCATGCATGTCAACGTACTTTCTAGACATCTGCGTGTTTAAAGAGCGGTTTTATGCAGTTAATAAAATTGGTCGAGCGGTTGCGTTTGGACTGGACTATAGCGTCGAGTTAGTGGCTGAACATGTGAATGGAGGGGACATGAAATTTTTGGTAGAGAGCAAAGGTGAGTTGTTGCTGGTGGACATCTGTGACTCGCATTGTTTTGGGTTCCCTGGCGAAAAAGGTCTAAAACTGAAGGTGTTTAGGCTTAATGAGAAGAAGAAGGAATGGAAGTCGAAGAGCTTAGGGGATAGGGTTTTGTTCTTGGGGAATGGATGTTCGTTTTCTGCTTCTGCTTCCGATTTGTCTGTTGCCAAAGGGAATTGTGTCGTCTTTATTGACGATGCATTCATCCCTTTTGACAACATGCGATGTGGGATGTGTGTTTTTGACTTGGACGAACACCGGCTTTCTCCTTTGTCTCATTATCCTGACTACTTCAACTTGTTCTGGCCACCTCCGGAGTGGATTCTCGAAATGCAATACCATTCATAAAAAGAGTATGTTATGACAATATGACAATCAATGATTCTACAAAGTTATCTATTTCCTAGAAGATTTGGTATTATGTTTCAAATCCTAGTACTGTTTATGTTTGGTTTAATCTTTTACTATTATTTATGTCATGACAGTATGATAGTGATTGCCAAAAGTGTTCTATTTACTAGAAGACTTAGCAGTTTGTTTAAATTGCCAGTATATTGCCAGTATTGTTTATGTTTGATACATTATACAGAAATCTAATATTGTCTTCTCTACTTGTTAAGAACACTGTATCATAATTTGAATGAAGGGATTGTGTGCATTGGTTTACTAAACTGTTTGTACTATGTTAGTAAGTATATATAATGTATGGCTGTTCTCATTGTTATTTTACTACTGTTGTTGCTTTCTTATCTTAATTTTATCAGCACTTTCTTTTATCTTAGTTGGCAGGTACTTAAAAAAATTCTATCTCTAGAGAACTTTCTATTGTCAGGATTTTATAGAGGTAATGTAGCAATGGAAATTTTCTTAAGTAGCCTCTAGAGATGAAATTTTCTGTGGATATAAGTCCTATCTCTGAATAAGGTTGTAGCGGAAATGGGTTTTGTAGAGGTCTCACATTAGCTTCAAGTTAGGATCTTATAGTCACAGCTAATGTAGCCAGGATCGAGCACTGGCTGGTAGGATGGTGCGATTCTACATCCTACGGCACCTCACCTGTGCTTTGCCTTTACTCCGATTCATTATTGCTCTATTTTCCTCTGTTTCTCTCTGTTTTTTTTGCTTGTTTCCTCTGTTTTCCCTCTATTTTCTCTGTTTTTTTGCTTGGTTCCCGTGTTTTTCCTCTGTTTTCTCTTATTATTTCTCTCAACTCTATCAACAACCTACTGATCCAACTTACGAGCCGTGTTATGTTCCTCGTGTTTGCGTTCCTTCACCGGCCGACCTATCCTACGTAGGATCTCGATCATAACTTAATTGGTCACAACTAATCTTGGATTTCTCTGTCTCCTATCTCTGAATTAGGGTCGAATCTAGCTGTTTGTTCTGCAAGCATACAAGATATTTCTCTAACTTTTTTTTTATATGTTAGAGTTTCTTTCATCATTGAGTAGAGGTTTGAATTTGAACCTTCTAATAATGTCTCAATAAAAAAATTGTCAAAATCTACAAATATTTTGCAAAAAAGGTGGCAGAGTTTAGGATTTTCAACTATTGCTGCTTGTAAGCTTGACTCATGTGAGAGTGGAGGTTCTTAACTTTACTGTTCATGTTTCTAATTGACGTGTTTATTGTTCTTTTGGTAGTGATACATATCTTGTTCTTGTATGATTTACTTTCTCATCAATAATTTATTTAAAGTTTGGAGTCCTAGCTAATTCATGATTAGTAGCTAACTAGGTTCATCTTATTGGTTTTATCCCTTATGCCACAGATTTTATTAACTTTGACTCTAGTTCTAGACCTGTGCAACAAACGAGTTAAGATTTTAGTGGTGTAAAATTTCAAAGCATAAAGACATGATATATTAATCACTTCAATTTATGGCTATATAAGCCAAACATACATTAATCGACGAAGGGTATCGCTGGAGGATATACCAAAGCAAAACAACGTTAAAACACAGATTTTGTTAGAGACCAGAAATCTTCGACAGTTGAAAATCAAATAACTACAATAGGAAGTAAAAAAGAAAACCATTAATTTTAAAACTGCAGTAATAAAAATTGATAGCTACATGTTTGGAAATGCGCCAATTATCTCCCACCTCCTTATTACTGATGATTGCTTTCTCTATTTTTAAGCGTCAGATCATGAGGCTATGACAATGACAAATATCCTAGCCACCTAGGAAAGTGCGTCTGGTCAAGCTATTAACTGCCAAAAGTCCGAAATTTTTGCAGTCGTAATGTTCATCCTAATATCAAAGACTTGGTTGCAAACATTTTGGGAGCTCAACAAGTGTTAGGTACCGGTAATTACCTAGGCTTACCATCTATGATAGGTAGAAGTAGGAAGGGTACTTTCAAATTTATCTGAGATAGAGTATAGAAGAAAATCAATTGATGGAGCAGCAAGTGCCTTTCTCAAGTGGGGAGAAAAGTTATGATCAAGTCAGTTTTGCAAGCCATCCCTTTGTATGTAATGAGTACATTCCTTATCCCATTATCCCTTTGTGATGAAATTGAGAAAATAATGAATTCATATTGGTGTGGTCATATCGGCAAGGGACCAAAAGGAATTCATTGGCTATCTTGGGATAGTTTATCTATGCATAAGAACAATGATGGTATGGGTTTCAATTGGCTTTTAATCTTTCTATGCTTAGAAAACAAGCGTGGAAATTTATAACGTGTCCAAATAGCTTGATTACAAGATTACAAAGCTAAATGCTTTCCAAAAAAGTACCTTTCTTGACTCAGGCATAATCCAAGTTATGTTTAGCATAGCATTTGGAGTGCCGAGTTCAGTGTGCGTGCAGGGCACGGAGTATTGGTTCTGGTCATAGTATCTTGTGGGATGATATTTGGCTACATAATGGTAGCAGAATTATGCAGACACCTTTATTAAACCCAGAGCTGGTTGATATCACAGTAGCAGACCTTTTGCAAGCCAATAGAAAGGAATGGGATTCCGGACTAGTTATCAGACTGCTTGGTCATGACGCAGCAAGTCAAGTTCTGCAGACTCCTCTTCAGTTCCATCCGAAATAATCACATTATCTGGAAGCATGAAAGGAATGGGCAGTATTCAGTCTGAAGCGTATATCACTTTTGTGTTGAAGAGGTTATTGAGGCGAATCATCTGCGAGTTGAAGGAAGATAGGATCCAATCTAAAGGTTAAAAGTTTAATGAGGCACATTTGTCGCAATTCTTTACCAACTCGAGTTTGACTCTCTGATAAAGGTGTTGACTGTCCTCAAAACTGTGTTCTTTGTGATAACAGTGTCGAAGACACTGCACATGTCTTTTTCCTTTGTCAGAATAGTGAGCAGTGTTGGGATAGATTTGGCCTCTGGAACCTTATTCAGCAAAAGATATCACATACCCAGTCTGTTGTAGAACTAGTTTTCTCTGTGTTGCAAAGTCTGAGCAAGGAGTATACTGCTTTGTTCATGGTGATAATATGGAGCATTTGGAGACAGTGAAACAACAAAATCTGGAATAAGGAAGTTGAAACACAAGCTGCTGATCGTGAGTGAGCAATAACTTTAATTACTAACTGGTCTAATGCTCAAAAAATCAGTGGCAGCAACTCAACTGCAGGTAGTAGTGCCCATCAGTCAACTACTTCAGCACTGTCTTGGAAAAAACCTCAAGCAGGCCGGTATAAATGCAGCGTAGATGCTGCTTTTACAAAGAACCACAATAAGGTTGGTATTGGCTTTGCGTCCGAGACGATCAAGGTAGTTTCGTTCTTGCTAAAATAGAATGGCAGAAACCAATCACTGTAGCCAAGACTTCCTTCAGTATGCTGGTATTGGTCCACCTTATAGAAATGATGTTGATGTTGGCCCACCTCATAGAAAACAATTCACAAAAAATCAACTATATACATAAAATAAAACAAAATAAAGAAAATTCAGGAAGCCAAATTATTCATTATAAACATGGTAAACCATTTTCATATGAACAAATTATGCTTTATGTAAAGTCTTGCGAAATACCTCAAAGGTTACTCCAGATGCTTAAACTTTCAAAACTCTCAAATATTGTGCAGTTTTGAGGCTAAAGTAGGATTCTTCAAATTATTCTCTTGCAACATCTTTATCATAGACTTTATAAACCACACCTAGTACAATGGGACAGAGCCAAAAGAGAGAGAAAAAAAAACTTCATATCCAAATAAACAAATGAACAGAAAAGGAAAATTGAAAGCTTGTTATAATGCCAATAGATATTTGCATAAAGCATGAAGAGAGGGTTTCAAGGTGATGCTATGGTATGAAAATGAGAGAGTGAAATTTCAGAGTTGAGTGGAAGGGATTCAGGTAGAGAATGAGTGAAATGAGGATGAGAATGAATATGTCCAAGGAAAACAAAAAAAATTGGTTTACATTGCTCCACAGCGCGGCTGTACTATTCGCGTACGCAAAGTGGCTTAGTACAAATTTTAAAAACATGCCAACTCTGTGTACGCAAGAATCTTCATCGTTAGCGCGAACGAAAGCACATAAACTCTATGTTGCGCACACGACTGAAGTTGAAAATATCATATTTTGATTAAGATACTTAGGGGTCTAATAACTCTCAACCACTAAACTAAACACTCTTAAGGGTCAATCTATACACTTGGGACCTATACCATTTGTGTATACATTTTAAGAATACGGAGAATGATTTTATCGGTGTTACAAACATAATACCACAACACAAGGCAATCATAGAAACACCATCATACTCATTCTAAAGGTTGAAAATGTGGTTAAAGGTCTTGATCATAACATTACGGATTATGTCACATTTTTACCCAATCAATTCATACATTAAGCGTCTAACTCATTATTACACTTTTAAGGGTTCAAGGATTGCAGAGAAATATTGAAAATGTGAAAAAAAAAGGTGCCATCAACCAATTCACGTAAACCATTAATCGATTCATGTATAATTTTTTTAAAATAGATAAATTTCATGAATCGATTCTCACATGTTATGAATCGATTCATGTTTGAACTTTTTAAAATCCAAAGATTTTCATGAATCAATTCACACATGAAAAATGAAAAGACAAAACTAATTAAGTATTCTTTCAATTTTTATTATCCCATGTGTGAAAATTGACAAGATACTAACTTTACTATAAGGGATAAATGTTGCAAGCATATGGCAACAATAAATTATGCTTGGCCTTATTATTTTTATTTTATTTTTTAAACGAATCATTATTACAATTAAATACATTCTTCATGATATTATGGAAACAAATCAAATCTATAATGTACAAAAACTAGATAATTTGTTGACTTGTTGATGGCTTTAGCTACTCTTGCCACAAAAAATTAAAGGTTTTACTGATCTGGCCCTACAACCGTGGGATACTATACTATGCTAGTTAATTATGAGTATATTGTGGTTGAGCCAATGATAAAATCGTAGGCAAATTATTGTTACGTGAGGTGATTGGAAGAAATGAGGGTGATGAAAGGAATCCTGATGATACTGCTGCATTTGATTTCAACGACCCCAATGCAATGTTGCTGCCATTACTGCAAAACTTCCTGGCCAAGTTGGAAAATACTTGCAATGGAACTTCTTTTTTAATGTTTACCAAACCCTTCCCCTGCTGAGTAATAAACAGATAATCTTATAATTAACCTAACAATTGTTATATAAAAAAAACCAACAACAACAATAATAATAATAATAAGGTTAAATAATTGTAAAAAAAAAAGTTAAATATATTTTTTGTCCTTAAAAATATCTCAACTTTTCGTTTTAATTCCTCTAAAATTTTCTTTTGACCTTTAATCCCACAAAAGTTTCTAGTTAATACACTTTTGATCTCTGCTTCTAAGACATATCATGTGTACCCTTCAGATTTTTGAACAAGTTTTTTCATGAATGTCTTCTAAATTTCAAAATATTACATGAATTAAATATTAATTTTTATGCACAAATCATAAATGTTTATGCGCCAAACATAAAAATTCATAATTTATTTATTTTTTGCTATAGAATTCTATTTTTTTAAAGAGACTCTTATAATATTCTAAACATGACTGCGAAAAAGAAATTCAAAATTTCAAATGATACATATGAGTTGACTTAAAAGCAAAGATCAAAAGTCGTGATGGAAAACATTTGGAGGACTAAAAATCGAAGTAAAATTTTAGGGGGACTAAAACAAAAATTAATTTAGATATTTAAAAGGACAAAAAATATATTTAAATAATAATATCTCTTCAAAGGATAAAATCGCATATCTTCATTGTAAGGAAGTAAAACTAGACTACTAAATATAATTAATTAGAAGAGAGAAGAAGTCACCCCAATCAAATTTTTCATGTGTAATTTATGAATTAGGATCTCCTAAATGAGTAAAATGTAAAATGAAAAAAAAAAGTTGTTATTTTAATAAACTTGTGATTTGTTATAATTTTCTTTTATACGATCTGAATTATTATGAAGTACATGTACCTATATTGTATATCATTGATTTATTAATCAATTGTTCACATTACTCACTTTACCCTCTAAAATGAGTTGTCTATTTTAAGAGTAAAGTTGTAGCTTTCATTTTTTTTTTTTAAAGAGAGTCATAGTTTTTTTATGAAATGATGAAGTGTGATATCTTATCATTTAGAGAAAGAGAAATACATAGAAATTTTAGATAGAGGGAATTTGAAAGATGAGAAACCATAGTTTACTCTTTTATAATTATTTCTTTCATTTTTATAGTTAAAATAGATTTAATACACATCTTCACTACAAAAAAAAAAGATTAAATATACATCTTCAATATTTTATATTAGAATTATGGTTAGCCAATCTTATGACTTTTGATTTTTTTTTTCTTGAAAAAAAAATCCACTTATAAGGTAAATATTGTTACAATTATTAAACACGTGTTTAGGTCATATCCCTTTAATGTGGAACCCTTAGCATACCCTATCACGTCTAGGACTGAACATCTAAAGCGTGATCTAAGTTAAAAAATGTATGATTGCAGGTGGTCCAACAGATCTCACATAAGTTTCAGTTTTTAATGGCAAATGTTAGTGTGTTAGTTTTTTTCCTTGTCAAGACTTGAACCATGGATCTCCAACTCATTAACCCTTAGCTCAAACGAGTTGACGTGACAATAAATTGTTCACTCCAAGTCCCTTGTAGAATTTTGAGTAATATTTTTTTTGCTTTGTATGTTTGGTCACGACGCAATTTAACACCCTATTTTTTAAGTCTATCGGCAATTAGATCTTCGCTTTCATGTGAGATTACTAAATTTATTGTCCCATCACCAAATTTGATAGTGAAAATCATAAATTGATTAAAAAAATTAAGATGGGGCTCAAAATTGTGCAATTAAAAATGAGGATAAAAATTTCAAAAAAGAGAGAAGTCCAAAGCACCAAAGCAAGGACATTCCTTTTGAAGAAATTAAACACAAGTACATTCCAACTTCCAAGCCACTCTATTTGTCAAAAAAATAAAAAACTTCCAAGCAACTAGAAATGGCTTTTTGACTTGAGTAGTATGCATTAGTTCATATAAGTTTTGCTTAATATAAAAAAACAAGTGCATTCCCTTCCATCATCAGATAACAATGCAACAAGGAAAAATAAACAAAGTGAAGAGTGGTACCATACCATTGTTCCCCTTTCTTTGGGTATCGTATAAGCCGTACATCCAGAAGAAAATCCAACTCCAGAACTATTGTTACTCAATTCTTTCCAAGATGGTGAAATCCTTAGACTCAAATCAAGATTATGTAAAGTGCCTGCAATAATTATAAGTGAAAGTTTATTGATATACTATGTTGATTAGTAAGTTTCATAGATCTTTTTTTTTTTGAATAAAGTTTCATAGATCATTCACACAAAAAAGTTAGTATTTCCTACTTCCTCTTATTTATAACAAAGTATTTTAAGGCTTTTTAGTACATATTAAAAAACAGATAAATAAGTATAACAATTGTATTCTTTCGAAAAAAGTATGACAATTGTATAAAAGTGTCATTATTAACTATTGAATTTTAACCATTGTAATATGCACATAGTATTCTTTAAAAAAAATGTACATAATAGAATATAATGACTTTTTTTTTTTTGAAATAATAGAATATAATGACTTAGGAACCATTGATTTGAACAGAAGATTAAAATAAAATAAAAACAGATAGGTTAAATTACACTAGGGGTCCTTTAAGTTTGAGGTTTGTAACCAATTGATCCTTTAAGTTATTTTTGTAACAGATAAGTCATTTAAGTTTGAGGTTTATAACTGATTGGTCCTTTAAGTTATTTTTGTCACACATAAGTCCTTTAAGTTTGTAAATGTTTTCAATTTAGTCTTTCTGTTAACCAAAACGATGATGTGTCAAACTTAAAGGACTTAAACTTAAAGGACCAATCTGTTACAAATCTCAAACTTAAAGGACCAATCTGTTACAAACCTCAAACTTAAAGGACTTATGTGTGACAAAAATAACTTAAAGGATTAATCTGTTACAAACCTCAAACTTAAAGGACTCATGGTGTAATTTAACCAAACATATAATATTGTCTTGAAAAACAGTGAAAGCTGGACATTTATTTTTAGACAATTTTCCTTTATTAGAATCACACTTATTTTTAGACAATTTGCATGGTTTTTTAATTTTTCAATATAAACTAAAAGAAGAAAAATTTAGATAAACTTATTTTTCTTTTGACAAGAGATAAAGTTATGGGCGCTTCTATGGTGTAGTCATAAAACTGACTTTTTTGAAATAGTCATTTTATTCTTCATCTTCGTCGTCTCCTTTGCCAAAACACCTTAAACCATTGAACCATTTATCAAATTAGTAAGGTTGCCTTTACCATAAGTAGAGCAATTCCCCCCAGGTGCAGAAAACACTATGGACATTCCCACTAAACATGAGCAAATTCCTTGAACTAGCTTATCAAGGTCTTAATGATATTATTGAGATTCTCAAAACATCAAAACCTGATTGGGTTTTCTACGATTATGGCTGTTTGGTTAGCAGCAATAGCTAAAAGCCTCAACATAGCTTCTGTTCATTACAGCATAACACCAGCTTGGAATATATGACATACAGAATTACAGCATAATGAATTTTGGAGAG